>Ga0209128_1001280_pt1 | contig 17300 bp, 36 predicted proteins | sample ETNvirnome_6_100_FD_184072 | JGI IMG/M metagenome (GOLD analysis project Ga0209128, IMG submission 184072) | Marine viral communities from the Pacific Ocean - ETNP_6_100 (SPAdes) (version 2) | ecosystem: Environmental > Aquatic > Marine > Oceanic | place: Pacific Ocean | collected 2013-06-19 | reverse complement strand
ACAAATTAATAACATGGAATGCGGAATAATCTCTATCTCTTCCTAAAGCTGTATCTACACCTATAACATACTCGTAAGCAGGATCAGGGTCCTTCCAAACTCGCATACGATTGTTATATTTTATATCGTAATCATCATCTACACTCTCTGTTAAGAACTTTAAATCACTTCCGTCGATAAAAGTATCACCTGTACCTAAAAATTCGCATTCATACTCTTGAAGCCACTGTTTAAGAGGCATATTAGAGCGAGTAACTTCTTCCCACTTATCCACAAAGAGCCCTTTGTCCTCCATTTCGGTGTATAAAGGCTCATAACCTTCTTGTCTCTTGTATTCGGGGTGATGCTGCCATTCAATGTCTATAGGATTAAAGGAATTTATACCCTCCCTCGCAGCATTGTAGGTTTCTTCGTACCAATTTCCCATACCATTTACCGTAGAAAGAACGAAAGCCCTCCCTCCCGTTGAAATAATGGGATAAACAGCAGCCCAGATCGTATCAATGTTTTCGATGAAGGCTGCTTCATCAATAATAAGAAAGGATCCAGCAAGTGATCGCCCTGACTGTTTACCTGAAGGTCTAGACTTAATAACGGAATTTGTATTTAATTTTAATGTATGCTTATTATCCTCTGCTATTCCTGGTTGAAAGTACGAAGGAAGCTCTTCATACATTAGTTTGATCCTATCAAGAACCTCAGTGGACTCGGCATCTCCCTTAGAGAGAATAACAACAGACTTATGTTTATTGAAGAGTACGATCCAAAGGGAGTAAGCGGAGGCAATCGTTGTACATCCTGCTTGTCTGAATTTTCGCAAAATATTAAATCTGTGCTCTCCCAGGTCATTCATAATCCTTCTTTGGAAGCCGTAAAGTTTAAATTTTACAAGACCACGAACAGGATGTGTAACTTTAATATAATTAGAAACAAAGTAGATAGGATCTTCTTTGCATCGGTTAAATTCGTCTACAATCTGCTGCTTGTTCATCTATTATATTATATGAATTTTTATTGTCTTATATGTACGAGATCTAAGAACGGGTCGCCCCTCTTAAAAAATTTAATCTCCTACTTATCTAGGGTTAATGTCGATATAAAACTACTAGTTGATCAAGAATCTATTTTTAATGGCTATAAAAAGGGGCTTGAGCGCATTAATCCAGACCCACAGGACATTATAATTTTATGTCATGATGATATAGAGATACTCTCTACCCCAGAAGAATTTAAAAAAGAATTATTGGAAGTTTTAAATCCTGAGGTAGGTTTTGTCGGTCCCGCAGGTACAGAAGAGTTTGATCGACCTTGCATATGGTGGGATCACCATAAATGGCAACAAGGAAAGCATAGCGGATCCATCTACCACTACGAAGAGAGCCAGGGGCATTATCCGACTGTCTATGGACCTTGTAGACAAGTAGCAGTCCTCGACGGAGTGTTCTTAGCAGCGAGGGCAGAGGTGCTAATGGATATAGAGTTAGAAAAACCTGAGATTTTCGAAGGAAAATGGGATTTCTACGACATATATTACACTACACAGGCTCATCTAAAGGGATATCATAATAAGACTGTAGAAGTAAAAATGTGCCATTATTCCATAGGAGACACAAGTGGGAGAGAGTCCTGGCATAAGAACAGGGAAGCTTATATTACTAAGTACTCTTCTTCTTTGCCTCTTTCCATTTCTTATTAGTTTCCGCTGCCTGTTGTCTTCTCACCTTTTCCTCAACATCAGTCCAAGCGTCCTTTGAGACCTTTTTCATATGACCTCTCCACGCTTCACCTCTTTTTGCTTCAGGCTCAGATGCTATTCGTGCATGTGAATCTAGAGTACTGGTGATGTCTGCGTCAAGCTCCTGATGGCTTTTTTGACGGGGAGAAGTCGTTGTGCTACGCAACCCCTTTGCCCACCACGATTTCTTCTTTCCCCTCTTAAACTGATGCTCAACTAATATATTATAAATTCTATCGTAGGAGTTCACTTCTTTTTCCTCAACTTCTTATAAGCCCCTAATTTTGCTTGTAGTCTGGTAGGGAGTTTAGGTCCCTGTCTCCCTGTATCTGTTTCATCAGTATCAGTAGATGTTCTTCTCTTGCCTTGTGGTCTAAGAGCAGAAAAAGTATTACTTTGGTACTCACCACTCTTGAACTTTCTAGTTTTTCCAGTACGCTTGGCAGCTTCTTTTAACAAAGTATAAATTCTATCGTAGGAGTTCATACTTTTCCTTTCCAACCCGTTTTCCCACCAGCCTTAGTACCTTCTCGTCTTGCCGCTTTTTTAAATCTCTTAGCTAAAGCTTTACGACGAGGTGTGCAGGTTTCTTTGGTCATAGGTGTGCAATAACCTTTATGCTTAGGGTTTACTGCCCCTTGAATCCAATCAGACTCAACCAAAAGTGAATAAAGTCGCCCATAGGAAGCATCCTCATACTTCATGCGCTTTCCTTTTTTTGCAGCCTCAGCTTTAGCAGCAGCTTTCCCCTTTTTAGTATAAGCAAAATGTTTTGTTCCTACTCTAGGCATATTATCTCTCTATATTTAACCTTTCTTTTCGTCTTTTTGAGCTTTGAGGTACAGCCTTTCGTAACCGCATTGCGGTATCTAGGGATGTAGAACCTTTTTTTCTTAATCTCTTAGCTACTTTTCGCATAGTGTCGCTATGGATTTTGGCTATAGCCCCTCCACTCTTTTCCAATTCAGCCGCTTTTTGTTGAAGCTCTCCTGATTTCTCTCCTTGCTTCCAAGAAGAAGTGAGCGATTTTCTATAAGCCCTTGAAGCACCCGACATTGTACGAGTTCCTTGTGCAATTTCCAATATAGTTCTAAGTTTTTTAAAATTACTCATGAGATGACCACCTCATAGAATTGGCCTAGGCTTAGGTCTACCAACAGGCTTCTTCTTTTTTCCTTTTCCTCATCGAAAATGTGACATAATTTACCTCTAAAATATATAGGCAAAGAATAAGCCGAAAGAATAAAAAACTCTTTCGGCTTATAACGGTGCTAAGGTAGCGATCCTTGCAACCAGACCTTAATTAATTCCAAGCATGTCGGAATTCGCTGTATTCTGAGATACCTGTGCGGTTGTCATTGCTCATAACATCCCCTAGAGCAGCATTCTTCATCATTTCTTCTGCTCTAATCCACCCACCAAGCGAATTAGTGGTAACCGCAACATCTTGGTTTGTATCCTGAGTGGTTTTATAACCACCCCATTTAGTATTAACTGCCATTGCTATGCCTGTGAAGTAATCCCCTTCCATAACTACAGGACCATCATTTTGGTTATCGGTTGATTGTCGAGTTACTCTACAGCCTTCCATAGGGGCTCCTTCTTCATATGATTGTAAAGTACGATCATAATTACCCCAAACCACATACTGAGGAGTTCCGTTAGCCGAATCAAACCCTCCGTTCGAAGTCCCCCAAGTCCAACCAGCCCCAGCGTCCGTCACATAGAAAGTATAGCCTCCATCCATCGTTTTACTGTACTCTGTATCAGTAGCATCGTTCCAATACCGTCTATAATACCACTCTTGTTCAGTTACGATTTTTCCTGCTGGACCGAAAGTTCCTGCCGAAACAGACCCATAAGTATTCCCGTAAGGATCCGCACTTACCGCTTGTACGGCAAATCTTTGATTTTGAATCCAAGAAGAGGTGGCATAGTTCTCATAAGTCTTCTTTACTTGATAGAAAGCTCTAGCATTAATTTGCATGTGAGTCCATTTAACATTACCATCCCAAGAAGTATCAGAAAGAGTAAATTGCGTTGAAGACATTTCTACAAAAGGAACCCTTACATAATCATAATCCATTGATTGAATTTCAACCATCCAAGGACCTGATAACGCACCTGATTCACCTGAGGCAGGGTTTATGCCTGATGTAGAAGATGAAGAGTAAAACTGAGAACCCGTAGGGTTATATGGGATTGTGGGGACTGGTGTTCCAGGTGCGCCCCATGCTGGCATTGTTGGTGGCATATGTTATCTCCTTATGTGATTATTAGGGGGTGTTAGTATAATCATGTCTGTCTTTCCTGTAACCAGGAACCCTTCTTCCTGACTCAGCCGTATAGCTCGTTAAAGTACCTGCGGCTATTTTTGTCCCAATAAGATCGAGTATTTGAGGTAGGAATGCTCCTCTTAAATAATCATTATCTGGGTCGTAATTTCCGTTAATAGACCCTCCAGGCATATTAGTTATCATCTGTGCCCCTTCTACCCCTAATGGGTTAGTAGTAGGAGACCACCAAGCGTAATCATTTCCGAAGATTTCATCTTCTGTTTTCCCCCCTAGTCCAGCTATACGGAAATTATATGCCTGAGAAGCATTGAATTGGTGCGTAGTGCTATCCGTAGCAGAAAGCCAAGGTCTCCTATTATACCAAGGTCTTGAAGTATAGATGGATCCTCGTACACCTAACGCAGAAGCGGGAAGATTTGTTCCGTTAGGCGCATCAGCATTATATGTAACCCCTTCTTGGTCAGTGTTGTTAGACTGTAGCTCAAACAACTGGGTGCGAGTTTGTATAGCAGAAACATAAATATCCGTGGTGTAGGTGCGACTATACATAGCATTAACTTGTACCCATAAATCTGTATAAGCGACATTTAATGATTGAGAACAATCACTTAGGTTAAGGTGAAGACCTGATGGTGTAATTCTAGGAACACGCCAATATTGTACTGTCATGGCTTGTTCTTCAATCATCCAAGGTCCACTAGCACCGTAATCACCCCCGTCATAAACATTAGAAAAGCTGTTTACTGCTGTGGTAGGTAATAAGGCTGTTGCCGTGTAAGACAGTGATGATACTGATGATGGTGAAAATGTAGGCATTTAAAACTCCTATGTCCTTTAAAATATATAGGCGAGCGCAGCGAGCCCCACGCGAAAATTTTTAGGTATTATTTTGTTTAAGGTTTATCCTCTGGATGTTCTTTATAGTGTTTGCGTATTCTTTTAATGTGTCCAGCCATTCTTCCTCTATGTGCTGAACCCTTCTTTTTAGAAGCTTCTATCTCTTTTACTCCTCTTCCTCTTGAAGGTTTAGACTGCTGACCTACTGTAGGATCACCTGCTCCAGAAGAGTATCTATAGCCTCTTTTTCTTTTTTCTTCTTCTTCTAAAAAAGAATTAAATAACTTATCTTTCCAACTCATAATTTCTCCTAATGTTTAAATTGATTTTGCGAAGGAGTTTTATCTTCTCCTTCTGGTGTACTTCCATTCTCAACAATTCCCTTAAGAATAGTCGATAAATTAGTCACAACAAGCGTGATTAAACCTGCAACTACTGCAATACTAGTTTCGGGAATAAACTTTATACTAAAAATGAAGGCAAGAACTAAGATAAGTAGGTACAAACCTGCAAATCTAGCTAAGTGTTTCGACGCACTTTCTTTTGCTGACTCTTTAAATATTAACTCTTGCATACGAGCTTTGCTCTCCGCACCTTTCATTCTCTCATCAGCTTTAGCTTCAGTCTGTTTAAGCTTTACAGCAGACTTAACATCAATGTAACCTTGCTTATTTATAATGGGTTTATCAGTCATAATTAACTCCTAATTAGCTACCCCGCCCGATATACTAAACTATTTTTTTCCTCGTTTTCTTTTACTTGGAGCATCACCTAATCCTGCTTGCTTAATGTTTTGCTCTTGTCTCCAGGCTCTCCCAGACCTAAATGGAGTCTCACCCGTTGTTTGATACTTCTTTCTTGCTTTCTCATAAGCTTTTTGCTGTGCAGGAGTTCTCTTACTTGGATGCGTCATAGCAGCTTTTTTTGCTACATTACGAGTCCCAGCCGTCTTAGCTTGCGTACCAGATCTTTTACCCTTTGGTTTGCGAGGACCGAATTGTGCCTCTGTTAAACTCTCATAAATTCTTTGTTTCCAATTCATTTTTTACCTCTGCTAGGTCTTCCTTTATACATGGTCATAGCTTCTCGCTTCTTCCCTGCTTTCTGTAGTCTACTAAGCTTAGACTTGATAAAGCTGCGTTCACTAGAAGTATATACCTTACTTTTCAACTTACGCTTAAGTTTTCCTGTGCGACCCCCTGAAAGGGGGCTTGTGCTGTGCTGACCTTTTCGCGTTCTGATCCTTTGTCTTCTCGACCCAGGATCTAACCCAGGCTCATCTTCAGGCCTAATCTTCCATCCTAGTGCTTTTTTAACTTTAATCTCTGTTTTAGAAGGTGTATCTTCTAAAAGTGAAAGCAGTGTATTTTTCCAAGACATATTAAACCTCTACTGTATATAGGAAGCATATATTTATTCAAAAACCAAAAAATCCCACTATTATACTATATAAAAATGAGTCGCCATTTTGGGACTCATAACCCCTTGTCGAAAGAAAGGAGAATTACAATGGGAAACTTTTATTGGACTAATTTTGATTATATTTGGAAAGATCTCGATATGGTCCTTCGAGACTGGCAACGACTGGTTATTGAACCAAAAAAGCAATTAGCTTCACTTCCAAATTATCCTCACTCCGATTGCTGGCTTGATGATGACGGCAACAAACTGTGGTTGAGGTTTGCGTTGGCTGGATACGCGAAAGAACATCTTAAAATTCGCGCCAGCAAAAATATTTTACGCATTACCGCAAATGGAGAAAAGGAAGAAGGTGTAAAATTTGTACACCACGGCATTTCTAAAAAGGATGTCGATTTTTCGCTTGTTATAGACGAAGCGTTTAACTTAAAAAAAGCGGAGACGGATTTTGTCAATGGTCTTCTTACAATTACCGTACCCCGCGCAAAAGATGCTGAAATCGTCGAATTAATGTAAGTTCAGATTCACTTCTTTATGCTTAGGGCTCCTAGTTAATTCTAGGAGCCCTATTTTCTATTTACCTTCTGTTTTAGGACCTCTCTTACCCTCTTCTCTTCTTCCCCTGATTTTATCACCTTTGCCTTCCCAAGCTTTAAGTCGCTCAGGTGCTTGTGATATTCGGGCTCTCATCGAAGTGCAAGTTTGGCATCCCTTTTTAGGGGATTGACCAAGCCAAAACGAACCAACCATGAGAAATGTAAGAACAGAAAGAGTAAGAGGTAAGTGCTTCATTAAGTCTTTCATATGAAATACCTCCTTGTCTATATAGGCTTAAGTTACTCTCTTTGCTATTCTTTTTGATTTTTCGGGAGTTCTCCACTCCCCTTTCTTGGATTTCTTCGACATAGCCCTATTCCATACCCTCTTTTGAGCATCAGTCATCCCTTTTCGTAATTTAGAGAGTTGAGACAATTTAGGAAACTCCTCACTCTCACCCATCTCCCTCTTTATTTGGCGATTCCTATAGGTCATGTTTCTTGTAGCAGATCTTACTCCCGCTCCAGTAGGCTTATTACCCCCATAAACATTGGGAGCCTTAGGATGTTTCCTTTCAACGGAAGCAACTTCCTTAGCTTGCCTCTTTTTAGCTCCTCTATAAGCTTTAATAGCTCCTTTATGCCCACCTTCCTCTCTTCCTTTAAGGTAAGCTTTTACTTTTCCTTTTTGATAAGCTCCCCTAGCTAGTTTTGCTAGTTGGCGAGGCTCTTGCGCTGATGGTCCTCTTGGATTATCTCTTGCAACAGCCCCCGCTATATCTAAATCAACGCGCCTATTGTGAATAGCCTGTTTAATCTTTTCTCTACCTCTTTGAGTATCGCCTATCTCATTAATAAGTGCCTCGTAAATGCGTTGATAAGGATTCATGGTTTCCGTTGTTGTAATTTATCGTAAGCTTTTTGTAATTGCGCTCTTTGAATACCCGTTAATGAGGGTTTCTTTAATGCAGAAAGAAGGCGACTTCCTAACATTACATCCTTAGTTGTTTTTGCAGATGCAGACATTCTATCATCTTGAGCTTTAGAAGCAGTATCCCCACTCTGAGAACGAGGAGCAAACCTAGCTTGGCGTTTCATAGGGACTTGGGATAATCCCGCTTTGTAGCGTTGTCGTTGTGGGCCTCCTTGCGTCTCTAAAAGGTTTTTAAGCCTAAGATAAGCTTCTCCAAGCCCCGCTTTTTGTTTTATTTTCTTCTGAGCCGTAGGCCCCATTTTTCGTAGTTCAGCTTGTTTCTGTCTCTTTATTTTAAGTTCTTCTTGAGGAGAGAGACCTTCTAGTAAATTATAAAGTCTAGCATATGCTTCCAAAACGGTTGTTCTCTCTTTTTTAGGTTTTTTCATTGGTTCTTCCTCTTCCTCTTTCTCTTTTGTTACAATTCTAAACTGAGACCTAGGCCCCGTTTTAGCTTGCTCCTTTTCTTTCTCTTTCTCTTTCTCTTTTGTTACAATTCTAAACTGAGACCTAGGTGCTACTACTTTAGAGGCAGCTTTAGAAGCTCCAGTCGCAACCTTAGAGGCAGCTTTAGAAGCTCCAGTCGAAACCTTTTTAACAGCCCCTCCAACAGCCTTCCCTACGCCCCCTATGCCTTTTGCAAGCAAACCTAGAAGTCCTTCGTCTACCTCTTCAGTCTCAACTAATATATTATAAATTCTATCGTAGGAGTTCATTTTTTCTTAGGCTTCTTGTTTATTTTACGCCAAGGGCCTCCTTCCTTATCTCTTACCTTCTTACCAGTCTCTGTATGTCTAAAAATCTTTCCTGTTAAGGAGTCTGTCTTAAGAGGTCGTTGTTGCATTTCTACTAACAAGTTATATATTCTATCGTAGGTGTTCATTTTTTATCTATAGGTGTGTCGGGAAGCGGCTCTTCCTGCCCCTCTTTGTCTTTTTGCAACGATATCTCTTTCTTTTGCATGAGAAGTTAGTGCTCTCTTTGCAACTTCTGAAGCTGCTGTACCTTTTCCTCCATGCTCTTTTGCTGCTTTTGTTAGCTCTCTTGAAGAACCAAACGACTCTGCGGATCTCCTCCCCATTCTATGGGCCTCCGCTGCCCCTATAGTGCTTTTGCCTTTGCGCTTCGCTCTTATTCTTTTCTTTGCTATTTTAGCATCCTCTTTTCGTCCAGCAGTTCTAGCGCGACTCGCTCCACTCCTCTCTACTAATATATTATATATTCTTTCGTAGGAGTTCATGTTATTTACCCCTCGCTTGTCTCACAGACCCACCGTGTTGGGTACTTACATTCTCTTCGCTTCCACTAAGTCTTTTCTTCATTGCTGCTATAACCTTTGGATTAAGTTTACCTGTAAATCTTTTAATTATAGCTGTATATGCTGGGTTAGCCTCCCCTGATGGTAATAAAGGCTTTGTAGCTGTTGTTGGTGCAGGTGCAGCCCGTCTCTCGGCAGGTAATTTAAGGGGTTTGGCCGTTCCCGCAGCATGACGCAAAGAAGTGCCATGCTGGAGTCCTGTATGGCGTGAGCCTGTTCGTGCTTGAGGATACTTTTGTTCTCCTTTTTTTCTTCCCCGTCTCATTTCCGTTATTAGACTATAAATTCTTTCGTATGAGTTCATATAATTATATAGGAGTCCCAACTATTTGAGATTTATAAAAAAATTTTTTTAAATGCCTTCCTAATAAACTTAAGTACCTGTGTATACGGGTGCCCACGCAAATGGGGACTCCTACCTTTTCGCGAAGCGTTCCGCTAGGTTACTGCTAGGAATACACTTAGGACCATAGGAATACTCAATGTAATGATATGATTGTGCTTGTGTGTGGTGTGTGGTGTGATATAATGGGGGCATGAAGCGTCACCTCATCATCTCCCTAGGTGCCCCCACCCTAGACGATGGACAGTGTGCTGTCCGTATCGTGGAGGATGACCACACTATCCACTTCAACGGTCGCGTGAACTATGGCCTCGCCATTGTTGGCATCATGGAGGAGTGGGACGCTTACACTCTTCGCTACACCGCAGGAGCCCGTGAAAAGTTTCTCGGAAAGAAGCTTGACCCTAGCCTCCTCACCTGATATAATAGACACATGATCACGAACGACTACACAGCAGAGATGGGCTTCATCCTTGGTGATGCCCTTACAGAATTCGATGAGTCCGCAACCCGTGAGGCTATGGCTGATGAGGCTGAGATGACCGAAGAGGTCATGGATGACTGGTACGAGTCTCTCATTCGAGAGCTTGAGAACTACAACGATCACAAGAAAGACAGGAGCTAACCAATGCAACTACTAACACCTGAAATAATCAAAGCTCTCCCTGAGCTATACTCAACCGAATCCACCCCTTGCGATGATAAAACCATCGTGGTGAAATTCTTCAACCCCATGGGCTCTCAGACTTGGCAAATTGCCGAGGGTACTGAGCAAGAGGACGGGGACTGGCTCCTCTTCGGATTGTGCGATCTTGGCTTTGGTTCTCCTGAGTGGGGATATGTTACACTCAATGAGTTGAAGTCTCTCAATGTTGGCTTTGGTCTTGGGATCGAGCGTGATATCCTCGTCGGTCCTCAAGAGTTCCACCCTGAGTGGGCTGCACACTTGGAGTTTGCAGAGGACATGGAAGCATGATTGGCTCAATTCTAATTGGTGGGCTGCTGGCTTTGCTTGCAGTCTATGCTGTCTGCTGGGACTAGGAAGCCCCAAAGGGGGTGACGGGGCGACGAGTGTAACATTGCTTCCCACAAGCACTTACGACCGAAAATAAAAGAAAATAGGACTTGATCAGCACCTATGTTATGGTATAATATGCACATGGAAAGCAAACGACAAAGACGCACTCCCGATCAGCTTATCGCTGAGACTGAGGCGCGGCTTGCCAAGTTGCAAGCTAAAGCGGCCCAACAAGAGGCCAAGTCCAACCCGCTGCTCACCCCTGTCCTTGATCTCATCAAGGAAGCAGAGAAGGTAGAGATGGCTGCTCGCAAAGGATTCAGTAAGGGTCCAGCGAACTTCGATGAGCGCATCGCCAAAGCTCAGGCTCGGATCGTCAAGATCGAGAGCCAAATGGCAAACGCAGAAGCTGAGATCGAGGATGCAAAGGCGTCCAAAGCTCAACTCCGTTCTGTCCTCGCTGGACTCACCAAGCGCATCGCGTTGGGTGATGAGGTGACGGAAGAGGATGTTTTTTCAGCCCTTGAGGGTTGACCAACTAGAGGGGCCGTGGTATAATGGTCCCTCACAACAACAAAAGGAAAAGATGCTCAACAACATCACCAACATCGTGCGCTCGAATCAGAACGCAGTCATGGTCCGAGTAGGCAGCAGCAACTCTGCGGTCTACACCATCTTTGATCTCAGGGCTGGCACTAACAGCTTCACGGGATCACTTGCGGGAGCCAAATCAGCTTGGAACCGCAAGTACAAGAACTCTCGGCAATTCGTTGCCAAGGGTAACCACCGCTACCTGACGGCATAAATCAGGCACTCGTCTGGGCGAGTATAAACCACATTAGGCCCAGAGCGTCCCAAAGGGAATGGAGAGAATCGCGATAACGCTACCTCTTCCCTGCGGGGGTTGGAAATTCGGAGAGGTAATCATGGGCACATGGTTACGGGTCGCATAACAAGGGTTAACAAAATTCCCTAGTGCAAACAACCCAGAACCCAGAGCGGAATCCCGTGAGGTACGGTGGACACTTAGTCCTTTGTTGTTGTAGTGGTCCGAAGCAGTTTTGTTCGAAGCTTGGAGGTAATGCTTAGAGTCCTCCCCCTTTACTCTCCGTCTTTCCTTTCCCCTTCTTCGCCCCTGCTTCTTTTCTACGCTCAATCCATGGAAAGAAAAGGTTGCGAACGAGGGGTTTTTTGTTGACATTTCGGGTCGGGGCGATTGCCCTAACATTGCCTCAATCAAGCACTTACGGCTGAAATCTTTTAGCTGGTTGGGCTTTTCCACCTCCCAAGACATGATAAAATAGAGGCATGAAAGATAACGCTTACAACACCTGCGATCAATGTGATCGTCCCCATCTCGCCTCTCACTCCAAGCTGGTAGGCTGGTTCTACCTCTGCTATCCCTGCTGGGCCTCTCATCCTTGGAACAAAAACAGCAAATAGTTCTGGACATCACCCCAAAACCTGATATAATAGACACATGAACATCAACGAAACCAAAGCAATCAACGAAGCTCAAGAGATGGCAGAGAAATGTGCCCTCATCAACGAAGCTGTTGAGAACTCTCCCAACTTCCTTCACTTCCTTCTAGGTTGGATGCAGAACAGCCACCTAGACGAAATCCATACTGCTGCGGAAGCGTGGCTCAACACTCACAAGGAGTAACCCATGACTGGATTTGATATGACCTTCGTAGAAATGAAGCTCTCTGAGTTTCAGCGAATCTGCGAATCCCTTGGCATCGACATTGACCAGCACCACAAGCTGATCTGCGAGATGTTTTGGGATGGCTTCTGCGCTGCCGAAGTGCAAGAACAGATCGAGGTCTTAGACCTTGACGGAGAATTTTCACACTTGAGCGAGGCTCCCTATGTTTGAAACCCCCGAAACTCTTATCATTCCTTGCCACCCTCCCGTGTGTGAGGATATGAAAAACTACAACATCGAAGACCAGCCGATGACTGGTGAGATTGGGGAACTCTCCGAATGGGCTGCTCGTATGGCTCTCCGAGATTATCCCGTGGGCTCTGAGCAATCTCTGGAAGAGGTTACTGATCGGGCCATGTCGATTCAATTCCAACTCGTCCTCTCCAAGATGGTTGATCTTGGTCTGGTAGAAATGGAATGGAATGAAGAGCATGAAGATTTCACTTATGGGCTCACCAAAGATGGAAAAGAGCTAGGGGCTCAAATGGACTAATAACCCCCCAAATCGTGCCGCTATTGGCCGATTGAGCGGCGGCGCGAGCACCATAACATCGCTTCAAATAAGCACTTACGACACAAATCTTCTAACACTTTATGTTTGATCCACACCCCACATATGTTATAATAGCCGTCATGGAACCGACATACAAGAACCCCCAAATCGACGCCCTCCTCTCTGAAATCGTATTCAACGGCAAGGACCGTGTGACCTGCATCAAACTAGGAATTTGCATGACCTGTGATGATGCTCACGACATCATTGCAACTTCCTTCAGAGATGATGTGTCCCGTAAGGAATACGCAATCTCGGCCATGTGCCAGTCCTGCCAAGATGATGTCTTTGGCGTGTCCGATCTTGAGCCAGAGGACGAGGACTGGGACGATCACAAGGACGAGCCAGAAGACCCTTGGGACAACCAATGGGCTGATGATGACGCGCTAGGCAGCGCAGGGATGGGGACCGATGAATATTATTTCTAGGCTTTTCTACTGGACAAAGCGATGGCTCTATGCTATAATAGGGCTCACAGATCGGGAGTCTGTGCTTGATACTCCCCCCCGTTTCTCTCTAGCTAGAGGTTACACCATGCACTCTTTTGAGTACAACACCCGAGAGGCTCTGATCCAGGGGCTCTCAATTCAGGCTGGCAAGCTATTTGCCGACCTGTATTCTAATGGTTCCGCTATGGAATCTGAAACTGCGTTGGAGGCTTACAAAAACCTTCGACGCTTGCTCCCGACTGAGAATTCTTGGTCTGGGCGTCATGTGGGGGCTACGGCTGCTCACAAAGCTACCCAAGGCATCGCCTAGGTAGATCGGGGAGGGGGCTAGGTGCTGGCTAGTCCTGCTAGGTTCTCTCCCCACCTTTGGACGGTGCTGGACACTCTCACCTGACGAGGTTTCGGGGGTGTTCTGGGATTCGACGGGCTAAGACCTTGCAAGGTAACTCGCTCGGACGGGGGTTCGATTCCCCCCACCTCCACCATCTTACAAGGGAAACCCGCTTGGAACTCGCCCTAGCAACCATAAGCCTAGGAGATCTTCGGATCTAGCTGCCAACGGGTTTCCCCCTTTTATACTTGCAAAGTCGCATTTGGCGCGGCGGGAGCTTCGCCCTAACATTGCATGAGATAAGCACTTACGCCTGAAATTTCATGAAAATAGATCTTGATTCTCGCTCCCAGTATGATACAATACGGGCCATGAAAGTGTCTACGATATACCAAAAGAGCATAAAGCAAGGTTCTAAGAATGGCTTGCTTAAGAAAGGGAGTTCCAATGCTAAATTGGGCTTCAAGATCACATCTAAGAAGTGGACAGGGAAAAGATTATATTCCCTTACACTAGTTGAAAGGGAAACATGCCCCACATCATGCCATCATTGGGACGATTGCTACGGCAATAACATGCCTTTCGCGCACCGTTTCAAGAACGCAAACATAGATTTGCTCTTGGAGCGAGAGATTGAATCTTTGATGGAAAAGCACAAAGAAGGAATCGTTATTCGCTTGCATGTTCTGGGTGATTTCTATTCCGTAGACTATGTAAACTTCTGGGAAGAGATGCTAATTTGTCACCCTAAACTTTGCATCTTCGGCTATACGGCTCGCAAGGGAGATAACATTGCACACGCTATTTGGTTGCTCAATAAAAGATTCTCCGAGCGTTGTGTGATTCGTCATTCGGGCAACTTTGAAGCTGGCAATCCGAAACAGTACTCGCAAGATCCTTTCATTGAGGATTGGAGTTATGCAGCCGAAGAATCATTTGAGGGCGCATCTTTTGTGTGCCCAGAACAGACAGGTAAGATCAAAGATTGTGCATCTTGTGGGCTATGTTGGACCACTCCAAAGACTGTTAAGTTCCTTTCACATTAAACCAAGAAAGCCTTTGCAAATTGCATTTGGGCCGCCGAGCGCCCCGCCGTAACATGGCTTCACACAAAGACTTACAACAACCAGGGAAAAATAAACTCAATTTTACCTTGAAACCAGGCCCAGGAATGGTACAATGGGCGCATGAAAAATCCTTACAAAGACTCAGAGCTTATGCAAGTTCTTAGCAACAACCCTGAATTCACCCTTTCCGATGCCATTTCATTCCTCAACGAGAGCTACGATGACGCATATGACCCACAGGCAGAGCAAGAACATTGGGATATCCTAGAAGAGCTTGAAATGGAGAGCCATATCGAGCATATTCGTAGCCAAGGTGGGGACTATTGGCGCAACGATGCGGGGGAATGGTGTTGCGGCTGAATTTCAGCTAAATATAGGAATGCTCAAAGTAATTTGAGTGTTCTTATTTTTTTACCTATTTGGATTGCAACATCATATAGCTCTAATTGCGACTTGTTACATATACAACATCGTACTAATGCAACATACTAGCATTGCAATTTGCTATAAAAACACCCACCTAACCATCATGATGACAATTAAGTGGGTGTGGGAGGGGTAGCTTTGGATATTATTATAGTGCTACGAGCCTTGCTATTGTCATTTAATTTGACTTTTCATAAGGGGCTATATGCATAGATGCATCAGGGTATATGATATCATTCAAATGATGGAACACGCTTATGTGATCCCATTCAATCTTTTTTGTGATGCTCTCCATTTGACTTTTATGTGCTTGTGCTTCCTCCCATGCATCTAAAGGAAAGTCCCATTCGTATTTTATGCACACACGCACTCTTTCTTTTTTCATTTGTTTTTTCTTTCTCCCCCCTAAAAAAGGGTAAAGCAAACACTAATAATGACGCAATATAATTTGACTTTTCTAATACCGATGTATGGATGAGGGGCTAATTCTAAACGGATCATATACATTATTCACTCTGTTATCATACAAGTATTCTTGATCCAAGCATACAAGGCATCTAAGGTCATCCATTATCATCCCATTATCATTTGATTTTGTCCCTTTTTTCTCTTTGGATTCAATCCATTTAACATACTCAGTAGCTCTCTTCTCATCTGTGAACGCAAGTTTACCGACTATATTTCTATCTTTATAGTAACTATAATCACCTAGATTTACATAGTACATGGGCATTACAATTCGTTCTTTATGCGGTGGGATACATCACCTAATATCTTCCTTGTTTCGTAGTGAGACTCACCTATACTATTTGCTAGTCTACTGATGTTTACCTTTCCGTTCTCTTTAATGAGTTGAGGCTTGGTCAAGAGATGAGTGAGCAATTTACTTTCTCTTGGTGCTAATACTAGTTGCATCTCTTCTAGGAACATACTTAGCTCAGGTGAATTTGACTTTTCACATTCCATCTGGAGGACTTCTTGGTTCTTGCTAACTGATACTGTATCTCTATGGATATTATATTTCTTAGCTATGTTCTTACCTTTGCTATTCTTATAGTTCCATAGTACAGTCTTAATGTATTGGTCGAAGCCCTTACTCCCCCAAAAATCATCGAACTTACCGTTAGCACCGTCATGTTGTCTCTCGTATCCCTCTACTGCTTCAAGCGCAGCTATTTGTAGGTCTTGATGGTTATCATCAAAACTAGCAATAGCGTAGTCACCTGTAATCTTGTGGCAAATCTTATTAATGAGCATACCATACTTCTCATCAATCTTATTCCATTGTGTTGCGTTAATCATGTTAGTCGTTGTGTAGTAAATCGTGCCAAAGTGCGTCTCTTAGTCTTCCTATAAATGTTGGTGCTTCATCTCTCTCGTTCCATCCAGAAGAAGGAACCTCACTTGGATGCTTAACTGATTTGCATCCAACAGAGCCACAGATACACCACAGAATTAATATATATGTTACAAACCATTTTAACATATTATTCTCTCCCAATCAAGCCCTGATTTGACTCTTTATATTCGGCATCATGAGTTTCAGTCATCACTCTAATGTTACCATCATCATCATACCATACTGGTATAACCTTGTTGCTCCTCTTCTGACCATACCATGTGCTAAAGGTAAAGTAAATAATCAGAGCGTTGGTAAGGAGTAAAACCGCCAAAATAGGAAAGAGGACATTAGGGTTCATTCCGATGCTCTAATAGCCTCCATCAACTCTTCGTCAGTTGGGTCAGCATAAAAGAACCCCTGATCCTCTGCTGAATCAGACTCACCACTATACTGCGGCTTACCTGCGTTCTCCCAGCATACTTTATGCCACATCTCAGGCTCAGCGTCTCCCCAGTTTATTTCATACGCATCAATGCGACCGTAGCCATCATATTCACCAATCACAGGCTCCTTCCCTTCTCGGAGAACAACAGCCTCAGTCATGTACTCCCAACCTGCGGGAATATTGTAGGGTGATTTGATTGAGTGGTCACACTTCTTACATTGCCAACTAAATAGTCCCATTACTTGCCCTCAATTACACCCATGAACCAAAGAACATAGGTGACGAAGATGCATCCATGTGATGCGGCTCCAAGAACGAAAAAGAGGCACATGGCTCTCTGTAACATATTATTAGTAATTTCTAGTTTCATAATTATTTATCCTCCATCAAGTTATCATAAGTATCCTGCAAAACATCATCTTCCATGTCTGCAAACATACGCGCAATATAGTCCTCTAGCAGATCCCGCAAAATAGCGGCAGGTTGATCCAACTCATCTGCTG
>Ga0209128_1001273_pt1 | contig 17324 bp, 17 predicted proteins | sample ETNvirnome_6_100_FD_184072 | JGI IMG/M metagenome (GOLD analysis project Ga0209128, IMG submission 184072) | Marine viral communities from the Pacific Ocean - ETNP_6_100 (SPAdes) (version 2) | ecosystem: Environmental > Aquatic > Marine > Oceanic | place: Pacific Ocean | collected 2013-06-19 | reverse complement strand
ATTGTATTGTTGGGTTTAGTACCAACACAACAGGACAGACAAATAGTAATTGTACTAATGTGGGAGTTCTAACATAATGGCTGAAAAATTATCAAACAGAGAAGCGACTAAACAACAATTCTCAGATGGTACCACGATTGATGGGAATCGTGTTGAAGATGCCATGGATGAGATTGTTGAGAACTTTAATGAAATCCCAAAAGGAAAGGTTAGATCTAGGTACACACAAACACAGATTGTTGCGGGCTATCTTCCCCAACAAGGACCTTCTTATACTGGCGCTGCCGATAATAATCTACCATGGATGGAATATGAAAACAGTGATTCTACAGTAGTCAGATTAACCACTACGGCTCCTGACTATTATGAAGACGACGCCGACGAAGCTCCAAGTGATTTTCCTCTGAATCAAGAGAGATATAAGGGTTACGCAGAAAAGGAGGGATTAACTCCAACTGCAGCATCTGGAAGAAGTGGTATTTGGATCTGGGAACTGCCACTTAGTTTTAGTAATCCAATCATTATACAAGATGTGATGTTTGTCATGGAGGGTAAGCAAGGAACGTTTAGTGGTTATACTACCTTTAGTAATTATTTTAGTTATGGAGCCTCAGCGCCGCCTTCCAAAACTGCCAACTATGGAGCAAATGATATCAATATTGTTGTACACGTTGATAGTCCCTTTGCAAAAGAAAAGCGAGAGTACTGTCTAAAAGAAATCGCCTCACATAATGTACAAAATTATAGTAAGTTTTTTAATCGACACAACTTTATTCATAATGGAGCGATGGTTAACGATATGCTACCCCCTATGCACATACAAGATTCCGGCGCCTCGGGTTATGATATGGGAATTATAAATGCTATCATGTTTCGTTCAGAAGATCTTAACCTACCCATTAGCCGTGACTCTAGAATTAGATTATCGCTTGGAATTCCAAATTACCTAACACAACAAATTTATAGTACTGTCAATGCTGGCGCGCCGAACAATCAATATTACTCAGTATGTCTGACAATACTAGAAGAAATCACCGGTGGAGATGAATAGTGGCAAGAATATCTAGAAACAAATTACCTAGAGGTGTTAAGCTCACAATCGACCATGTGTTCACACCACTTCAAAGTATTGAAACTCAACTTCAAGGCGCCATCACTACCGATAATCTTAAGGACGATCGCTCAACATTTAGGCTTAACTTTAACTTTCCATTTGTACGCAATATTGCAAAGTCAGCCACTGCTGATAATACGTTAATGTATAAAGGCGCGCAGTGTATACCATTTGTTTTACCACCGCTTCAAGAAGATTTTAGTATCGATCAAGTTGTAGGAACAGATCTAGAGTATCCGACATTGGAGGAACTTAGTTTTGGTTTTGATCAACGCTCAGAAAGCTGCTCTATTACCGGACCAGATGGTTATAACCAATCAGCCAATGAAAAGATAGGTACTGCTAGCGAGACTGCTGGTTTTTGTAACTTTGCTAATGTTGGAGAAAAGTATGGTTTAGAATTTATTATATTAGAAAAGAATAGAGTACTCTCTACAGCTACTGTGTATACGCCAGATAGTAATTACACTAATGCATTTGCAAATACAGAGGAAATCTTTAATCTAGAATTACCTGGCACAGCTTTCATTTCATCCACTGAGAAGCTTAACCCCTTTAATATTTCTGATATTGGACGCCCCTTCCAACCTTACAAATCTTATCTACTTCTGGTTAACCCTACAAGCAACTATATTCCTAATGCATTCGTATCATTAACAGTTAGTCTGAAATTTAGCATGAAGATGATGCAGAGAGATAATGGTGACGATATTGCTAATATTCCAGATTACTGGGAAGGTGAGATTCAGAATGCAACTGCAGTTGGTATTAATGTCCCTGCCGGCGATAGTCAAATTGAAGCTGATAGTATCGATGGCGTACAAACCAATATTCAAAGAGTCGATCAAGTACTTGCTGAGAAACTAAAAGGTAGTTATAACAAGTGGTCACACGCTCCACCACAAGAACATCTAAAAGATAGTGCTGGATATGAAGTTATTGCAGTGCCTGTATTTGGAGGAATGCCTCCCATCATTGGAGGTGACAAGACGATTGATTCTAATTATGTTGGCAACTATGCAGATTATTTACCTTATATTCAGAATGTACATGGTAGTGGCACTAACCAATATCCTACATTTGATAGAAGGATTATTCCCTTAGTATATCCAATGACCATTCACCATGTTGTATTAGGTACGTTTGTGCATCCAGATACAACTAGTGCTGCCGGTCAAAATTGGGACATTGCGTGCGGTGTAGGTCTAGGTACCGGCATGGTAGGTGATGAATACACCTATCAGCAAGTAGCATATCTGGATATTAATAATAGTGTCACAGGAAGAGTAATCGATTACTTTGATGGATGGGAAACTGCAACTTATTATGATGAAGCAGCAACAGACTTTGCTAGTGATGATGCTCATTGTGATTTAATTAATATACCACTAGTATACGATGTGGGTGTTGCCGGCACTCAGGGTACCAGTTATAAAACTACTAATACTGCTGCAGATTATCTAACTGGTAAACCTGTCTTTGCAGGTCGGGGTTATAGTCAAACTAAACCTAGAATTAATATTAATCAGATCCCAGGAGATTCAGCTTCTGCAGTAGAACCTAAGACAATAGGTTCGGAACAATGGCTAGAGGTTAGATTAAAAATAAATCCAAATGTTAACTGGAGCGCTACCACTAATAGTAAACCAATATTCTACGGAACGTTCTGGGTATATATCATTGGCAAGAAACATTTGACAAAAGTGGATATTTAAAAGGAACCACGGAGGATTAAGTATGAGTAGAAAGGCAGCCGCTAAAGCGTTACTAGAAGCAAAGAAGAAGGGCAGAGGTGGTGATACTGATATCGTCCATGTGAATCCAAAAGAGAAGGCTGCACTAAAGGCTATGGGTGGGGCTGGTACTGTTAATCCTGAGACTGGTTTAGAAGAGTATTGGTCGTGGGGTGATGACTGGGTTACCAGAGGGATCTCGGAAGTCGGCGGATGGATTGCCGACTTGCCCAACCCCCTCTCTTACCGGGCGGGACACTCCGCCATAGCGGAATATCCCATGTCAGAAGAAGATCGCGCAGAGAAAGAAGCATCAGCAGCTATGGAAAAAGAGCTTTATGAAAGACAAATGGCAGGTTATCAAAGACTAGAAGATGTTTATCAAAAAGCGCCCGGGCTAGCTGAACAAGAAGCAGAATTCTCAGCAGAAGAAGCACAGCGCGCACAATCAGAAGTATTGGCTGCACAGGTTGGTGGTGGTTTAAGGGGAGGAGGGGCTGCTGCTGGAGCTAGAGCAGCCGCAGCACAGGCTGCAATTGATAGTGCTGGTATTCGAATGAAGGGAATCGGGCTGGGTCAATCTGCTCAGATAGATGCTGCAAGAGCACAGGTTGAGGCTGCTGCTGCACAAGAAAGAATGGGCACCCCATCGCAAAGAGAAGAGTCAAAGATGGCTGATGCTGAATTGAAAGTTGCGCAACTTCGATCAAGATATGCTGAATCTGAGTTCGGCGGGCTCGGTGAAGATGAAGTTATAGCTGGAATTAAAGAACTCATGGCACAGGAGATTGATCAGAATATTAAAGCTTACTACCAGAGAGAGATTAATCGACTAGAAGACGAGAACTTAGTAGATTTTTAAGGAGAATGAAATGGCAAGATTAATTGATTTACCACCAGAATATGTAAGCGGAGGAAGGTACCTTGCCGCTGCTCCGAGCATAGAAGAGCGCTCATACAAGGTTGAAAGCGCTATGGGTGATGTTAAAAGAATCTTGGAATTTGCTGAAACAGTTGGTAAGTCGCCGTTGACCGGTCTTGCTATTAAAGGAATTGCTAAGTTATATGAAATGGGACAACCCTCCTTGGCAGACCTTCAGGCTCAAGAAGCTAAATTAAGAATGGCACTGGAAGCAGAAGGAAAGACAGCCGCAGAGATCGAGGAAGAGATTGCCGCGCTTAAGAAGACTTCTGCAGCATTAGAGAAAGCATATGCTGTTACTGAAGGTGAAGTTGCTGCAGACATAGCTGTTTTCCGTGCCCCAGGTACTACTGCAGAACAAACAGAATACTTGATACAACAGGTCAGAGATGGAGCAATTGGTTCTGAGGAATTATATCGTTTAGGATGGAGTGATGATGAAGTTTCTCAAGTAATGAGAGCAGCAGGAAAATGGGCAGACCCTGCAGCAGTAAGAGAGAGGCTAGCAGATGTCGGTCCATCACCTATGGATTATATGGGTCGATCCCCATCAGATCCAAGATATGCAACACCCACTATTCGACGGGCTGACTCTGCATCAGTAAGAGAAAGAATGGCAGGATTTAAAGATGATGATACATCATATGAACCTTTTACTCCTGATCCAGTAGGAGTGGATGCTATTCCTACTGTTGAAGAACCAACTAGTCTTCCTGCAACACCTAAGGCTATGCCAACACCTGACGAAATAGAAGAAGTTTATAGAAGGCGTGGAGTACCAACCGGCGGTGGTGGTGATGTATATGAAGATCCTAGACTAACAGAATTACACCAAAAACAGGCTGATGTACAACGTAAAATTCAAGCTTTTCAAGCAGAGAGACAAGCAGTAGCAGAAGCACAGAGAGCTAAGCAAGCAGAAATTGAAGCAGTGCAGACTCAGATTGCAGAAGTACCTACATTTAGAGGACAGCAAATGCGTACAATGGATGACATCGTTGCTGTGGCTTCTACTGCCTCTAAAGAAGAGCGTGGTGCTTTGTTGGTTGCCGCTAGAAACCTAGCAACACCTAGCAACTTATTTGATTTTGATTATAAACAAGATGCTATGAAGAAGGTTACAGAACTCTTCCCAACTGCATTGGACTTGAGAAGGGAGAGCCTTACTTCAACTGAATTAAGAAAGACCATAGCCACTGAAAAGAGAGCAGACGCTGCAATGATTAAGGCGCTGAAGGAAGATGATTTGCTAGCGCTTAAGAAGGATCAACTGGAGAAGAGGATCGCATTACTAGCGCAGGATCTTAGAAGAGAACCGGAACGCTTGGAGAAGATAAGGCAACAAATTGAAAACCTCAAAGCCCGAACAATGGCTTCTGCGGCGGGCACAAAGTTTAGAGAGGCGGCACTTGAATACAAAGAGAGGAGGATGAATCTGACTCAGTTGAAAACATTTAAACAACCAATAGAAAGGATTTATTTGGATCAAGTCAAAGGATTAACGACAGAAATTAATACTTGGGAAAAGACTAAAGCTAGAGCTAGCCTTAATATGACGTCGCTTTCGGATGAACTGGCAGCCGGCTTGAGCGCCGAGGATGAGGCTAAGATCAAACATGAAGCAAACCAGGCGTTAAAAGCCTATAGGAATGCAAGTACCAATATAACTGCTCTTCGATTAGCAAGAACCAAAGTTACAAGCATTGCTCATCAAATAGGAAAAGCGAATTCCATAGAAGAAGTTAATGCCTTTATAACCGAACACGGTGCACATTAATGGCTGATCCTAAAGATCCATATTCATGGGGTCCCGACCGTCGACCCCAACATGCCCTTCCTCGGACGCCCACCAGTAGGTGGATTCCAGATGAGGATCCTCAACTGGCTCACCATGATCCCCTACCTGTCAAGTCGACGATTTTAGATCCATCTACAGATCGATCAGAGTGGGATCGTATTTGGGATCCTGAGGTCGAAGAGAATAAATATAGAGATTATCTACGAGACTCAAGAAGGATGCGGGGTCATGATCCAAATCTTACTGTCACACCAGATGTACCCGAACCTACCGCCAAGATGTCTTTGAAAGAGGCGGCTGAACTCCCCGTCTATGATGAAGCAGTAATAATTAATTTAGATGAACTTCCTCCAAACTATATAAAACTTCTTCGAAGTCCAAAGATTGTTAGGAAATTATTCTCTGAACAACAACGAGATCTAGCAGATTACATGCGTGAAGCAGTGCGTTCTGCTAGATGGGCAGATATTAAGCCTCTCAATCCTGGCATCGTTTTACGCAATTGGGCAGAACAAAATCGACTTGGACGTATTGCGCAAGCCGGCATGCCCGGGGATGTAATTGATCCTACTACAGAGGAAGCAATTGCTGCTGCCTTGAAAGCCAGCTTTGGATATCCTCTAGGTATAGTTAAAGGAGGTATTGAAGAAGGAATTAAAACTTCTGCTGCAGCCGTAGGGTTGGGTAAGTATATTGATCCTAGCCTAGAAGGTCCGAACCCTGAAGCCATAAAGGTAATTAAGCATCATGAGGAGATGATTGCGAAAAGGCTAGGCGAGCCTTTTATGATTCAGCTTGAAGAAGACATAGCCATGAACCTAATCGGATTTGTGGATCTAGGGCGCCTAATATTAGGTGGTGGTCTTAAAGATGAAGACTGGAGGGGTGGTCCTTACGGCGACTTCTTTAAGTTCTTCGAGCGTGGTAGTGAAATTGGGGGGTTGTTTGCTAATGGTATACTAGCAATCAATTATGTGGTACTCAAAGATCTCTTGTCCGGTAATGTTGAAAAACTAACTGCTCAGCCCCTTACAACTGCTATGGTTTTCTACCCTGTACTTAAGGCGTTGAAAAAAGCTGGTAGGGCAACGCCCGGGATGAAGCGTGCAATTGAAGCTCTAGATAATGGCTACGATCGAATAAAGAAAGTATCATTAGAAACTGCAAACCAAGCAGCACATGTAGTACTAGGATATCCTGTAGGGAAGATTCTTGCTTATAAGTATGGTGTTCCGCCGGATGTTGCTAAGGTCATGGGGAAAACCTTTATGATGCAGAAGGGGAAGCAAGCCGCATACGCTGCAGTAGTGCTAGCACATTGGTTAGATAAGTCATGGTGGCACTTTGATAGAAAGTGGGAAAAGGTATTAAGAGAATTCCAGAGAGAGGAGGGATCATATAAATCCCTTATCGTTGGGAGAATCGAAGAATTCGCACGAGCCGTAGACCGTGGTGAGGTTGCGCTTAAGATTGACCCTGATGGCACTGTTAGACGGACGGATGGAACGCCGCTAACCGGTGAAGAATTAGCTAAAGAATTAGACGACGTATTACGACAGAGAGATATTCCCAAGGAGCGGGCGGCGGCGTACGACGAGGCTGCGGCGCTGCAGGTAGAAGAAGCGCTGAGTGATCAACTTCACAAACGTGTGCGTGATGCAGTAGCTAGAAAAAATCCAGAGTGGAGCGCAAGCCAGATTTATGATGAGACTCGGAGTATATTAGAAAAGTATCACGCCGAAGAGGCTGTGCTTAGCGCGCGCCCTACTGGTGCACGATCGGAAGAATCAGTATTTGATCTTAGGCGTGAAAAGGAAATAATTGAGAAAACCCAACAAGAATATTTAAATGACGTTACGGAATGGAGTACTCAAGTAGAACGTTCCAAAGCAAAACCGCCGAAGGCATTTAATCCCTTATTAGATGAAGCTCGAACGCTCGATATCCACCGAAAGATGACGTATCTAGAAGCCATACCTAAGATACTGGACGATCTTGATGCACGCATAGCCGCGGCAAAGAAAGAGACAGTCGTACGTCCGCACCCAGAGATAACTAGAACTGAGGCGAGGCTTCGAGAGCAGCATCCGGATATGAACGATGCAATGATTCAAGAAGGTGCGCATATAATAAGGATGAAGCGTGCTGCTATAATAGAAGAGTTTAAGCGTCTTCCGGAAGATCACCCACCGCTTTCATCCCGGTCGAGAGAAAGAAATCTATTGGTAAAGGAGCTTAAAGAATTAGGTGACGATGGACATCCAGTACGTACTGCTGCTGATAATTATCCTATAGAACAAGTCCCACACTATAATCAACTCAAGGATTTATCACTTGATGAGTTGATCAGTTATGAGTTTGCAATGAGGGAAAGACTTGAAATGAATCAAGTTAATGCTATAGAATCGATAAAAGCTATTCTAGACCCTTCAGAAGAGGCTCTAGCGTATATGGAATATACGGATCCGGCTAATATTCGCAATCTGAGCCTCTCATTTTTAGACAGATTTGATGTAGAAGAAATGGCTATTAAAGCCGAATTGCAAGGCGTAAAACGATTAATAGAACAACATCCAGATAGCGCACCGACATGGCTTGGTAACGTTGAACATGCCGTCCCTCTGCCAGATGAATTAGCCCCGTACGATGCAATATTACAAAGAGAATATGTTAGATACGATGGTTATACTCCCGGTACAGATATTCCTCCCACCCCGGGAAAATACAGTTTCACTATATTCAATGAGGAATGGGGACCTCCCCCGGGCGGAAAGTTAAGTGAAAGTACAGGACACGGATCCTCATTTACTGTTACAGAAAAGGCAATTGCAGAATTCGGTGATCTTCCTAGAGCAATGCATGCAAGAATGACAACAGAGAAGGGTCATTGGGGAAGAGTACCTGAGATGAGTACTGAGGCTGTAGCGAAATTTGTTGAAGACGGCGGCGAGGTATATGTTGATCCTGCTACTATATTCTATAGCGAGAGACGACCTGGCTGGTATGCACAAAAAGAAAAAGCCGCAGCCGATGCCAGTGGCGCCACCGCAGCCGAAGCCGCCGAGGCAGCAGGCGAATCTCCAGTTGTAACTAAAGCTAGAGAAAGGAAGGCAGAACTAGAAAAAGATCCTCCTGTTGAGCCACCCGAGAGACAATTGCAACCTACGTATCGATGGGATCTACCTATGAAAGAGGATCCTATAACAAGAAAAATAGTATATACTGATGATCATATCAAATTAATTGAAGACTTGGCGAACGATCCGGCAAAGTTTCAGGAGCACCTACAACGCATCGCAGACAAGCATGCAGAATCTATCTTTGATGATCTGGTTAATCAAGGTAGGGATCATGTAGAAGCTGCCGAATTGGCAGCCGCAATGACCGAAGAAGCTTTAGGTAATATTACCCCAGAACAATTGGCACAAATATGGTATGGAGAAACTGTACCGGTTGGTAGAGTTAATACTGTATTCCAAGATCCCTTCTATCAAAAGATGCTTGATGGAGTTATAGAAGAAATTCATCAGTATTTTCCTGAGGAGTCATGGATCTTAAATGATGTAGAGCCTGTTATGGGTGCCATTAGACAAGTACGCACTTTGAAAGGAGCGAAAATCACAAAGAGTGAGGTTCAGACTCTCTTTACTTCAGCACTTAGAGATACCTCAACACAATTATTAAGATCAAAAAAACTTAGGCTAAAGATAGCAAAAGAAATTCATAAAGAGTATGGTGTGTCGGTTGCGGAAGTTAATAAACTTTTAGAGAACATGGGTGAAAGTCATTTAATGGAACAACCATTTGGTTATGAAGTAACGTTAGCAAATGGGCGGTCCTTTAATCTATTCGATGCACTTGTAAAGCAAGTAAAGCATCTAGACAAACTAGATCCTGGGACAATGAATGGGATTAGAGCGGAGGTCTTAAGAAGAATTGCATTGCGTCTAGGCGAAGAAGGCTCTAGAAAAGTATTCAAAAAGCAAATGGCTGACGAAGCTTCTAGATTTGCTGGTACAAATTCAGTTCAATATACAGATGCTATCTTTAAAGCAGTACTGCTTAGAGGTGAGATCCCTCCCAATATATTAAAAGAATATACTCCAACTCAAATAGCAAATCAACTTCGAAGCTCCAAAGCACGATACATAAAAGAATTAATGGAGGCTACTGGAATGAAAGCAGCCGACGCAGAGGCGCATGTTCTAACATTAGCATCAGAAATTGAAAAGTATAAAGTGCCTCCTACTGCTTTGGGGTCAGTTACTCCAGAAGGTACGACTGCAGTACATAAAGTGTTTTCTGATTCTATGGATTGGCATCTTAAGTCTTTGAATACACTCAACTTTATGGATACGTGGGTACATAGACTTACGAATTTTATGAAAGTCAACTTAACTGCTAGGAATATCCCTACTCATATTCACAACTTCGTTGCCAATGCCGGTCATACTGGACTTCGTAGGGGGATGACTCCACTTGGAGTACTAAACAGTTTACGAAAAACAGGCAAACTTTGGGAGTCTTATAAGAATGGTACTCTCAGAGAAATTAATCCTGAAATGTACCATATGCTAAGAGAGGTTGAAAGCAGTGGTCTATTAGATACTACCAGAATTGAAGCAGAGTTTGGTCCACGCGGTCTAAAAGGGCGTCTTGCCAAGGGGAGAAAGCCCATGCAAGAGGCTTATAGGTGGGGCGACAATATCTTTAAATTGGATGAAACTATAGTTCAGTTGACAGATCTACGAGCACAACTAAATAGACTAAAACCAGGCGAGTGGGCTAAAGTGCGTACTTCGAAAGCAAAAGCTGATGCTGTATTTCTTGAAATGTTACCAGATGGTGGATTCAAAATTAGAGGCGGTACCAAACTAAGTGAGGCTCAATTAAATAAAATACTGGTCAAGGCTTCAATGGAAAAGGCTTTGGATATTTTCTTTGATTATACTGAGATGAGTAACTTTGGTAAACTACTCCGGGCTGCACCACTAATGGGTGTTATGTCTCCATTCTTTTCATGGTACTGGAAGTCTTTAGATATCCCCTTTGTTAAAGAAGGTTTGGTAACTAAGCTAGTACAAAGCAATGATGTTATATTAGCCACCAATAGCACAGCAATTAATATGCAGCTAGCTAAGGCGCATGCTGCACTAGCAGCACGGAGAGCAGTCGTATTATCAGGTATAAGAGGTACTCTTTCTAGGATGTCAGATGACGATCGTCGTAAGTTCTTTAAGAGAATTGGTAAGGATGTTGGTATTATCTTGATGGAGAACTTAGAGGATCCTCGTTATGTTTCATATCAAAACTGGGAAGCGATCAACTTTGCTACATCAGGACTGAAACTTATGCGACTAGGGTATGAAGCATATGCTAAGACTTTAGATCCTGAGGACATCTTTCCTAGATTAGAAGATGGTAGTCTAGATGTAGAGTTAAAGAGTATACCAGAGGCGGAACGTAAAGATCTACGTAAACTACAAAAGATCTTTGCTAACAGTGCGGGTGGTCATCTTGCTGATATCACTGACTTTTTAGAAGTAGTCGGTATGTCAGGTACTCCACTACTAGACTTCTTAATTACAGTTGAGCAAGCCGTACAACGTGAAGCTCCTATCGGTTTGGGAGAAGCATATAGTAGATTTGGTAAGGCTTTAGTGGGAGGCGTTGCACATAGCGCATCAATGGTGGCACTAGGGGTACTGGATCCAGCATCTACATGGGGCACCAGACAATTTGCTCTATCAGATGATCGTAGAGAACAAGAAGACGCTACTAAGTGGGTGGTTCGAACTCTATTTAAATGGGGTTGGAGACAGAAAAGAGTTGCAAAAGCAAGGAAGAAGTATATGGCTGACTTCACTAGAGCAATGACAAACGCTCTAGATACTCCAATCGATCGACGTAGGAAGAACCTGCTTAAGCTAGGTTTTAAAGATGAAGCCGCGGCACTTAAGAATAAGCAGAGATGGATTAATCAGATCATCAAAGAAGAGATTAAAAAAATGAATAGACAGGACAAAGCCAACAGAAACAAATATCTTGAAAACTAAGGATATATAAAGACACTAAGGAGGATTAGTTATGAGTGTGAGTTTGAATAATAGATTAATAGGAAACAATGAAGTTCTTACAGGCAATTGCAGTTTGTTTACTGTACCATTGGCACAGAATGCAGAAGGTGTCGACGCTGTATTTGCTGATATGAAAGACAGCGATGGTACTGTAATTGCTTATGGTAAAATTAAAGCATTATGGATTATAAATCCATTAGCTAGTGGTGTTGATTTTTGGTTAAGAGGTCCCGGGGATTTGTCTCCTACCGCTAACAATGATGAAGGAGTGAAGATCCCACCTGGGTCTGATACATTCTTACCTATGACCGAGGGTACATTGAATAGTTGGGGTGGTAATCAACAAGATCTTGGAGTTAATACCGATCCATTAGTATTTGTGGTATTTAGATAAATGCCAAAGAGGAAGCTTAGTACTAAAGGTAAAGCCAGAAGAATGGCAGCAACAGGAATGATGCTACACAACAAGGCTAAGACTTTTAAGGCTAAGGTTTCCTACGTAAAGAAACATATGCCGGAAATAACTAATCCAGAAGCATTTGTAGCCGCTGCCGTTAAGGCAACCAAAGGGAGGAAATAACATGGCTGAAGGTATGGTACCAGATAGTAGACGCAGAATGGCTGCGAGTCTATTAGAGAAAGGACTTAGAGGTGAACCAGTTGAGGATAAAGATTGGGGATCAAAGAAAGGTGAATTCTCACGAAGAGATGTGGGTGGAGTAGAAAAGAAAGTAGGCGATAAGAAAGACTACGAAGATGCTGTTCCACATTTAGAAACACTAGTGAAGAAGTGGAAGCCCAAGTCTAGCGAAGGCAAGGAATATGAGAAGGATGTGCTTGAACTTATCAAAACCCTAGGTGGTGGTAAGGATAGTGACTTTGAGTTAACTAAGGCTGAAAGAAAGAAAGGTAAAGACTGGGGTTCAAAGAAGGGTGAGTTTAAACGGAAAGATGTCGGTGGTGTAGAAAAGAAAGCCGGCGTTGAAGACGGACACTATAAAGCTTATGAGTAAGCTCAACTTGGCTCAGAGTACTGAGTGATTGCTTACAGTAAAAGGAACTAAGTTAGTACTAATGGATGAAGATGTTAATACAGAACTATTGGATTTTAGATTGAATGCAACCGAAGAAAGGTTGGTTGGTCTAGAAAATCATTTTGAGCGTATGTGCGTGCAGATTTCTGAATTGACAGTCGTCGTCCAATTACAATCACAGCAACTAGGGATCCTTAAGTGGGTTGCTATGGTGACTTGTGCTGCGCTTATAGGATCAATAGTCAAGGGGTTTATGTAATGGCTACACAAAAACATGGAAAGGGAAAAGGGTTTCTAGGAAGCACTGCTGAAGAGGCTGAGATAGAAGCCAGACGGGATGCTGCTATAATGCTGCATGGTATGAGAGGTATTGTTAAACTAGAAGATCTTTACAAACTAAGGGCAAAGATAGTTAGCAATAGAAGGAGATATAGACAAGCTGCTGATACACACAGGGATGCATCACAACGCCTAGATAAACTTTACCATAATGCACCTAATCCTAGGACTCCAGAATATGATGCTGAATTAACAAGACTGTTCGAAGATAGAAGAGAAGCGGAGCAATTGATGAACTCTATACGCAAAGAGTACTATCGGCTAGCCGATGAGCAGGAGAGGCTCCTGAAACAATACAACGAACAAGAATCACTTAACCCACCTGAAGATAACGACTTAATGGATTAATGGAAACTGTACCTATGTGTCTAGACCCCGGAATCATAGTTGAATTAGGCAATACCTTTATGATATGCGTTGGCATCATATCATTATTAACTGCAGTAGTAATCCTTATAAGGAACAGATAGTTTATTAGCAGGTATAGCCAGTAAAGCCCCCTTACCTAACAGGATAACATTATGGAATTCCCAGTCAGAAACAATAACATTTGGAAAGCAATTGCCAAATGGAAGAAGTGGTGTAAAGAAACTGGATTAGTGGAAGAGATCAAAGACAGAAGATACTACCAAAGCAAATCTAGGAAACGCTACTTGAGAAGACGAAAAGCTAGACGCCTACAAAACCAGAGGATAGAATAACTATACTCACGACCTCTATGACTGAATAATATAATAGATTTTCTTCACTTTCTTCTTGTCATCTTTCTTAATCTTTTTCAATAATACTGTAATAATATTATCTAAATCAAAACATCTTGTCATTATCAACCCTCCATCTCTACCTATCCTCCCTTACCTAACAATACATTAGGACTAAACAAACTTCTCCACTCTTGGTATATTTAATATGTGAGGACGAAGGAGGTGATTAGTTCTCATAGGGGGTTCTTGACATTCCCCCTCTCTCCGTAAAAAAAAGGAAGCAACTGGGATGTTTCATTTCCTGCTGTTTAATTAAAGTCTCCTAAAAACTGATAAACTACTGCTACCTTTCCCACTCTCTCTGAATGAGGGTGGGTTTTTTTTTATTGTTGTATCTTTTTTTCCTTTACGACTACTTACCTTTGTGTTATAGTAATACTATAACCAAGTCATAGGAGACTTTAAGGAATGAACGCATTAACATCGGAACAAAGAAACTTCATTATCGGTCAGTTATATTTCAACCGAATCAACGAACACAAATTCCACCCTCATAACAACGACTTCGGACCACTTAACTCTGAAAAGTGGTTGAAGGTATTCGGTGGAGGCTATAAGAAATACATCTCTGAATACTTTGAGGTTGTTGATAACAACTTTATCAAAGGAGGGAACGGTATTAAGGGAATTACAAAGGCTTATAAACCTCTTAAAAAGTTTAAGCAAGCAGCCAAACTGTTGAGGAAGGTGTCCCCATCAGTCCCCTTACCTAACAACTACAAAGTCCTACCTAATAAGCAACGCTTTGAAGAAGTCCTTTCAGGTGCCTTCAAGGTTGAAAAGCAACACCACTTAATCCCCGTCCAGTTTCTATACAAAAGAATTAATGAAGATGGTTTCATTTATGAAACCTATCAGCGCACCTTTGGTAAGGGAGGAAGGAGATTTGTTATTGGCTGTGGAGTGCAGCAACTACCCTCATACCTGAGGAGTTATCTATTCCCACAACTTAATGATTATGATATGGCTAATGCCTTACCGACAATCCTCAATCAATTATTGAAGAGTGTTCGTTATGATACGCTTAATCAATACGCGAGGAAGAGAGATACCTTCTTCGAACAAACCTTCCAGAATACAAACCTAACATACAAAGAACAAAAGAAGACATGTTTGGCAGTTATGTTTGGTGCTATGATAGGGGGCAAATCTATGAGGGATATTGTAGGAGATATGCATAGGTTGAAAGAAGCATTACCAAACCTTATAAAACTTAAAGAAGACCTTCATAATCTAGGCACTGTATTAAGTTGGGATTTAGGGTATGCTGACCTATGGGAGAAATCAGACTATAATAATAAAAGGTTTTTAGCATTGGTAGCACAGTATCACGAGGATAAAATCTTACAATCAATTGAGAAATATTGTGAGAAGAAAGGACATAGAGTTGATGTGTTAATGTTTGATGGTTTTATGAGTGAGGATGAAATTGATTTAAATGATTTAGAAAGTTTCATTTATAGAGACACAGATTTTAGAATTAAGATGGTTAATAAATCACAGACAAAAGGAGTTAAGTGATGAGTGAAAGAGAAACGATAGAGAAGATTTATAAGTTTATGTCTAGTGAGGACAGAACAGAGGAAGAGAAGTTCTTCTTCAAGGCTCTTCTTAAACTGGAAGAAATCCCTTGGAGCCCCATTAATAATATGAGGTTATCCAATTGGTTTGGGAAGAAGAAGGATACTGGTATTTCCAGAATGACCTACTATCGTAAGTTGAATAGGTTCCACGCAGACTTACAGGATTACCTTTACAATGGAGAAGAGTGAAAAAAAGAAACAGCCTAGGCGTTTAGTTTATGATGGTTCCCAAAAGGATTGGGAAGTTCTAGAACATCCATTATATAAATTATATTGGAAGATGCGATTGGTGGCTGTTGAAAAGAACAGGGATGCGGAAGCATTACTATTGAAGCAACCAAACAAGATAGACTGTATTGCGGCACACACAGCAACGATGACAATGATAGCAGTATTAGACCAAGTGCTCGTAGCACTTCGTGATTATTTACAAAGGAATTAATATTATGAAAAAGGAATGGTTAGAAGCAGTATTGGCAGACACGATTGGAAGCATCAAGGCTTCGTTGGATGAGGTGTATCGTAATGACCTATTAAAATTTAAATCACAGTTGGAACAAATCAAAGCAACTTACTTCATTTCCAAGATAGAGATTACACAAGCAGTAGAAATGATTAAAGACCAACACGAAGCAACACTAACCCCACGACACCGTGATGTAATAGAGGTGTTTAAACATTTTGAAAAGAGGATTAGTGATGACTTTTACAATCCTCTTTACGCAAAGAATATGGGGAATCAAAGAGTCATCAGATTTGTTAAAGAAACAATTAAGTTTCTTGAAGTAGCGCACACTACTTTACATTGCGACACAGATAAAAAGATAAGACAAGAACTTACAAATTCATACACAGGAGATTAAATGAATAATGAAACAATTACTATGCAAAGTAGAGGGGCACGGATTAAAATATTTGATAGACCCCCAGACACCATCACAATGCGGACACCCGCAATGTATTATAAATTCAATAGCACACACAGCAAAGAGGGGTAGGAAAACTAGGATCCTTTGGAATATGATAGTTGCTAAAAACTTACAAGAAGAATGTGGTTCTTACATAACAGAACAACTGTTATCATATTGCCAGAAGAAGAAAGAGAAGGGAACACCTTGGTATCCAATTATTAATTGGAACTGGCTACGCTTTAAACTAATGAACTTTGTGGATAAGAACATCACAAAGAAGAAAGAACAATACGGTCAATTTGATGAGACGATGGAGGGGTTGGTTAATGAAGCAGACTTTGTGATGGATAACGAACACAAAGACAACGCATTCAGAAAACTACTCTACAAAGAAATGGTTGCGCGAATTGAAAAGAAGTATGGTATTCATTGGGTATTGTATTTGCAGGATGCCATATCAATGTTAGATATTGTAAAGATAGAGAGCGAGAGGTTTTCAGTCATAAGTCCAAAGGCAAAGAGGATTAAAAGCGAGTTAATGAAGTGGGCGGAGGCTACTGATTTCCCGTCCAAAGAGGAAGAACCATAGTCAACCATAGGGTGGATAACCAGAGTGTCTTAGAGAGCCTCACAGCGCCCTTGCTATCCACCCTCCTACAAACCAGAGGGTATCAATGCTTCAAACCATAGGGTATCTACTACTGACCGTCGGTTCAGTGATAGCCATCAAAGAATTTATTTCAACTTATTTCAATTAATCCTTGACATTTATGTGCTTTTGGGTTATAATTGTACTACTTACTAGTAGAAGCAAGGAGGTTGCGATGGAAATTAAATTCAACAAAATGAAAATAAACCTTCATTTTGTTCTTGACCTAGCACCCAAATCTTGCTATACTGTATTAGAAGTTAGGGAAAAAAGGAGAAAACAAAATGCCTAATTATTGTGATAATCGAGTAGATATAATGGCGCCTGTAAAGGTGATGGAAGAAATCATTGAGAGACTGAATAAGAATAATAGCGCCGCCCCAATTGTAGTTGGAGGTAG
>Ga0209128_1001271_pt1 | contig 17326 bp, 16 predicted proteins | sample ETNvirnome_6_100_FD_184072 | JGI IMG/M metagenome (GOLD analysis project Ga0209128, IMG submission 184072) | Marine viral communities from the Pacific Ocean - ETNP_6_100 (SPAdes) (version 2) | ecosystem: Environmental > Aquatic > Marine > Oceanic | place: Pacific Ocean | collected 2013-06-19 | reverse complement strand
TCTGAAGCTTTTTCTCTTCATACTGCTCAGAGAGCCAGTCTGTGTATTGTGTTATCAGGCTGATTAGAAAGTTCGCGTCCTTATCCTCGCGTGGTTTCCACCGCAGCCAACTCGGATCGCTACCGTCTTCGCCAATCGTTCCGGTGTAGAGGCTGTTTGAAAACTCCCGAAACAGTTGGTGAGGAGCTTCAAAGCAGTCTTTATTCTGATTCGTGTAATCGATGAGGAGTCGAACCGCAAACGCGCTCCTGTCTTTCCAGCTCCGAGATTTGTATCGATGAACGATCAAATAATCCAAATAACTTTTCAGTAAACCATCTTGGGTGACGATCACCGGAAGACTTATCTTCGTCCCCGTGTTGTCTACTTTGATATTTGCCTCTATGCAGACGCTGTTCAGCACGCAATTTCCAATTGGTAAAATAGTACCTTCGTAATTCCACTATATATGCATGTATGCTCAAGAAAAACCAGGTTTCGATTTCTGGCATAGGTTTTTGATGCTTTTTAGGATATTTTTTCTATTCCACTAAGGAGTAAGGGTGCGAAAGGGCCGGATGAGTGGTTGCCCCCGGCCGGCCAGTGCGGTTATGTCGCCCGCTTCGTCCGGGTGGTAAAGTTGTACGATCTTCAGCCCACGGCTCAGGAGTCGGCCTGGTTTCAGGCTTTTCTGGGGGAGTGTCGTCGATGAGTCAGCCGCTCCACGTCACGAACAACCACAGTGGCGGTATTTTTACCCAAACGGCACGCAGGTCGATAGTAGTTAGTGCCAATTAGTAACGAGACTTACTAATTAGTAAATTCATTTACTAATTAGTACTAACCAAGGCGTATCTGACTCTGCAGGAGGATCTATGTCCACCAAACGCATGACGGAAAAAGAGTTGCTTGAAGGCCTCGATGCCCACACCGCCCATGCCGACGAGCTGGCTGAACCGCTCCCTCAGGAGCTTACACCTCTGGAACGCCTAAAGGGGACAGTCAAAGGCTACGAGCGACCAACCGATCCGGTTTGGGACGAGTGGTTCGACTCTGAAGGCGTTAGTGACGACTTTATGGAGGATCGAGAGCAGCCCAAGGATGGACGAACATAGTGGCCCTCGATGACGAAAAAACTAGAGGGCATGTGGCTCTCAAAGGCTTTTTTGGTATCTGTCGCGAATGGGACTGCACCCAGAAAGAGATGATGCAGTTGCTCGGCGGTGTGTCCCGGAGCACGCTGGCCAAGTATGAGACGTTGCCACACGTCACGCTCTCGCAGGATACCCTGGAGCGCATCAGCTACATCCTGGGCATCTACGAATCCCTGAGGATCATGTATCCAACGGCCGAACGCGCCAATCGTCGGGTTCGACTGGAAACCAGTGAGCCTCCCTTCTTTGGAACGTCAGCCCTAGACTTTATGGCGCAAGGCTCCATGAAGCACCTCATGGAAACTCGACGCTACTTTGATGCAAAGCGGGCGGGGTAACCAGCCCCCGTCGACCAAGATTTTGGGCGGTCAGTTTGGTCACCTTTTTTGTTTGAGTGGTATGAAATACGGAGCCAGTTCGAGAGGCTTTCCATGCTAAGGATCACCCGGATCGACCCGGAACCCTTTTTCACCTTGCCACACCGCACCAGCGGCCCGGCCGGTGCGCCACTGCATAATCGGCTGCCGTTTTACCGAGCCTATGCCACCGGCCTGCCAAGTCATGCGAAGAGCCTTGTGCTGACCTCCGATCTCCAGGGGCGAGAAGCCGGCGGTCAGAATTGGCTGCTCGGCGTGCCTGTTGCTGAAGCACTTTTGGCACTGTCTCGGGAAGGCGTCATTCCGGCGCCCGACGCGGTGTTTCTGTGCGGTGACCTGTACGACTATCCCGAATGCCGAAAACGCGGCGGTACTGGGCCGGTGGACGAGGTGTTTCAGGCCTTTTCCGTGATGGCGCCGGAGGTCGTCGGCGTTCTGGGGAACCACGACCAGATGGAGTACCCCGAGGCGCTTCCAGACAACACCACCCTCCTGGATGGCGGGGTGATTAGGGTGTTGGGCAACCTGAACGTCGGTGGCGTCAGCGGTATCGTGGGCAATCCGAATCGGAATCAACGAAGAACCGAAGACGATTTCCTGACCGCACTGGAGTCGGTGACCGATCAAGTCCCGGATATCCTGCTACTCCATCAAGGCCCAACCGACCCGGAACGGGCGGCTCGTCGGGGTGACCCCGGTGTCGCATTGTCACTTGAAACCGGCTTTCAAGGACTCACCGTGTTCGGCCATACTCGATGGGACTGGCCCTGGCTCATTTCACTCGGAGAGGGTCAGGCGTTGAATGTTGATGGGCGGGTCGTGGTGGTTCTGCCAGACATTGACGGTGAGTGAACGATTAGGCGCGGGAGATCCCATTCGATGAGCATGCGACTGACTCCACACCGCTTTATTGCGGCCAATCCGGTCGGGGTGGACTGGGTTTGTGGTGACCTGCATGGCGAGTTCGACGCCCTGCAAGCCGCGTTATCGGAAGTTGGATTCAACAAAGCGGTGGATCGTCTGTTTCTACTGGGAGACACCATTGACCGTGGCCCAGAATCTCGGGCTCTCCTGGAGTGGGTTCTGGACACCGACTGGGTATACAGCGTGATAGGCAACCATGAGCTGATGTTTATCGCCGGCGCTGAAGATAACCGCAACCGATACAAGCACCGGGGGATGGGCGGTGGCTGGGCTGCGACTCTGGATGAAACCTCTTACAAAAATTTGGCAACCCAGTGTCGCTACCAGTTGCCGCTCACCATGACGCTGGAGTGCGAGAGCGGACAGCTCGGGCTGGTACATGCTCAAAGCCCCTTCGATGATTGGCGAACCGTTCAGGACACACCCTTCTCCGAGCGTTTTGCCATTGAATGCACCTGGCCCTGGAACCGGGCCCAAGGAAAAAATCAAACCATTTCGGGTATCACGGCCGTGGTGTCAGGCCACATCGGGACTGCTGAGATCATTCAGCGCGGGAACCAGATCTGGATTGATGTTCTGGCGAGAACCGGTCAGGTTCCGCTGATGCCGGCTCATCGTGTGCTGGAAAGAGTGGCGCAAGTACAGCGAGATGGTTAGTTTTTAGGGCAGTATCACGGTGCGAGGTTTCCAGCGTAGTTATCCGGCACGCCAAAGAACAAGACCGTCCCTGACAATGTTTTCGAGTAGTTCTGGGTTGGAGTAGTCCTCCGGGTTGGCCCATTCACGCTCCCAGACCGGCAAGGCCTGAATCAACACGCCGGTATCCAAAAGCACTTCAAACGCCAGGCCCGCCATCTCCAGCTTGGTGTCCACAAAATCCCCAGGCTGTCCGGCCAAAACAACGGCGACATCGGCATCGCTTTCGTCGTGATAATCACCACGGGCTCGGCTACCAAACAGGATCAGCTGAACCGCATCGAACCGGCCAGCCAGTTTTTCGCCAAAAACCAGTACCGCCTCTCGAATATCCACTTGGTCACCCATAACGACCTGTTCCAGGCCAACCGGCGCAGCCTGATCCCACTCTCGGAGCGTCTCTGGCATGGGCGCGTCGGGGTCACACTGTGCCACCAGGTCACTCAAGCTGTACGATTTCTTATCCTTCATGGCCTTACCTTCGATGGCCTCTACGTCCCCGGATCACCGCAGCTTGCAGCACTCCGATTTCTGGGTTGGAGAACCTGTCTGGCGCTTGGTATTCGCCATCCCACTCCTGAGCATGCCGGTACCGGACAACCTGTTCGGGTGTGAGCTCGACAATATCATCAAAGCCGGTTTCGTAGCCCTCGACCAGTACGGGCGTCTCCGGCGGCAGGGCTTGCAATTGTGCGATCAGTTCTTCTGCGGTCACTTTGGGCACCCTCAGATACTAGTGCTATTTCAGTGCACGAATCCGTCACTGGTTTCATAGGTCATCCGGATCAACATGCACACTCCTTTCAGTCAGTCGCTTTTTGCACAGGTCAACGAGTGCTTCATCATCAATAGATGTTGCAAGCCATTCAGGCAACTCGCCTTTGTCCGGTACAGGCATCCATCCAGCAATAGTGATGCCTTCAGGGATATTGACCCACTGCCCATCCACAGCATAGGCATCAGTAATGCCGTTGTTTCCTCGACCAAGCCAATGTCCGAGGTACAGAGCGATAACAACCTCCATATCCGCTGGCATTTGTTCTTTACAGTTAATCCACGTCATTAGACTCGCCATCTCCGAGGGTTCTTCATCATTCAGATCAACCTGGTACCTTTCCTGAAGTGGTGAGTTTTCCTCGGTCAAATTTGACCGACTCAAACGTCCACCACAATTGGCGCGTTGCGCGGCTCATACCGTGGGGTGCAGGTACTGGCATTGATCAGGCGCGTTTTTCCCCGCAGGTACTCCCCATAGCCTTCATGGATATGGCCAAAAATGTGCGCCTTCAGTGAAAGCTGATGGATTCGAGCGAGCAGGTCAACGCAGCCAACATTCTGGCATTTGAATCCGAGGTTTGCCTCATCACCGATACCTTTGGGTGGGCCGTGGGTAATGAGTACATCGGTATCGCCCGGTATAAGCTGCCATTTTTTGTGCAACGGCTGGCCACGCTCCAGCATAAATGCCCAATCCATAAAGGTGGGCGTCCAGGGTGAACCCCAAAACCGAACTCCCTCAATCTCCACGCCACTGTCTTCGAGGTAAATGGCGTTGGTCAGTGCCTGACGGGCAAGCTCCGGAGTTTCCTGGAAGGCCCAGTCGTGATTGCCAGCAATCACAACCTTATACCGATGCGGCAGCGTTCCGAGCCACTCGTTGAGCTCTTCGATGTTCTCCAGTGTTCCTTGGCCCAGGCAGTCACCGGCATGGATCAACGCATCGCCATCTGGAATCTCCGGAATGCGATGGTGCAGGCTGTGGGTGTCGGAAATACAGACCAGTTTTATACTGGTACCTCCGGTGGCGTCAGCAACTCAGGTTCCAAAGACCAATCCATATACGGGAGGACTCGGGCCATGTTTCGAGCATCGTCCACACCACGATGGTGGTGCCCCTCAAAGTCCAAATTGTGAAAGGCCAACGCGTGGGCAAATCCATTCTTTCTCTTCTGGCCGGTGGTGCGGCGCCAAATGCGCTTCAAGTTCAGATGGGGAAACGCCAGAACGGTAGGTCGTGCATCATGCTCTTGGCTTTGTGCCTCCAGGTGCAGGCGGTCGTAGTTACCCCAGCTGCACCAGATGAAGCCATCTGGCAGGTTCCCCAGCCAGGCATTCATGGCCTCAATCGCCTCGGGTAGCGTTGGCGCGGTATCCACCATCTCTTGGGTAATGCTGGTAAGCCCGGTGCAGAAGTCGCTCAGCACAGGATGCCGGATTGGGCGCACCAGAAACGAGTGGTTATCCAGCAACTCCCCTTGCCGGGTCGCCAAAGCACAACCGATTTCGATGATTTCCATGTTGTCATTGCTCTGGGCCTCTCCATTGGGAGCTTGCCGGTTCTCCCAGCAGGTGGCTTCCAGGTCAACAATCAACAGGATTTGCTCGATCATACTCTTTCGCGCTCTTGGGCTATCAATGTAGGGAGCGCAGGTATCCCTACGTCACTTAATCGAGATTAATGCCAATTCAGCCAGATAGAAAGGGGACAGAAGAATGCTCACTCTTCAGAGACGATGAGTATAGAGTCTCTCGGCGCAGCAAAGGCAATACCTCAGAAGGATTGACCAAAGAGCCGGCTGCAACTCACCGGACAGGTGCCTGGGCCTAGATTTTTGATCGCAAATCAAGCAGGCAATTTCGCACGACAAGCAAAGTTCAGGGCCTCAATCGCCCGTGATAAATCACCATGGAGCAACCCCTTGACGAACAAGTAGACAGCAGCTGACCTTCATTCCCAACCTCGAAGTGAGTTGTTGATGATCACTTCATGCGATCTTTGTTAAGGGCCTCTTCGACAAGTGGGCAACTCATCGATATTATCTAGGGCCTTTTAAAATATTTCTTCTCTCTAAAATAATGAGTTACTGAGCGAATCTATGGCCCTAGAAGTTCGGCGCGACCCAGTCCAAAGAAAGATATGGAGCCACGTGCGCAGCAAGTGGTTAGTTGAAACCCCAGAAGAGACGGTGCGACAGGAATACTTGTTGGTGCTTGTCAACGAGTACGGGTTCACCATCGACCAGATCGCCGAAGAACAGGAATTGACCGGGCGAGGGTCTGCCGGAGCAAGAGCAGATTTTGTAATCTGGCGCACACCACAGGACAAAGCTGACGACAACACGCCTTTCATTATTGTCGAATGCAAATCCGATAACGTCACCGTCAAGCCCGCTGACTACACGCAAGGCGAAAACTACGCACGGTTTTGGAATGCGCCGTTCTTTGTTACCCACAATTCGCGTGAAACCAAATACTGGCGGGTTAGAAAAGACAAGGTGCCCGGCTACACGGAAGAGATCGAGAACATTCCTCATGGCAACGCCTCGGACAAGGACATCGAGGAACTGCTGTCCAAGCTTCGCGCCTTTAAGGAAAAAGAATTCGCCGACCTGCTGCACAAGTGCCACAACATCATCCGCAACAGGGAGAAGAAAGACCCAGCGGCCGCTTTTGACGAAATTGCCAAGGTGCTTTTCATCAAGGTCTACGTGGAAAGGTCGCTACTTACCAGGCGCAACAAAACGAACCTCTTTACCGTCGATGTACTGAGAAGTCAGATTGCAGAAAATCCTCTGGATATGCTGTTTCAGCAAACCAAACAGGCCTACAACACCGACAAGATTTTCGAGGACGATGAGCGCATCAATCTCAAGCCCGCCAGCGGTGAGGCGATAGTAAAAGAGCTGGAGAAATACAACCTCTCCGACACCAGCGAGGACGTGAAAGGGGTCGCCTTCGAGCGATTCCTTGGCCGCACTTTCAGAGGAGAGATTGGTCAGTTTTTTACCCCGCGCACTATCGTCGAATTCATGGTGCATATGGTCGACCCACAGGAAGGTGAGATTGTCTGCGACCCGGCCAGTGGCTCGGGCGGATTTCTCATTCGAGTATTCGAAATTGTGCGCGAGAAGATCCTCGCCGACGCCGACCACGAGTACAACGCCTTCAAGGCTGAAATCGAAAAGGACAAATCGCTCAGCGAGGAGCAGCGAGCCCAGAAACTCCAAGAGAAATTCAATGCGGTGCAGGACCTCATTGACCAAAAGCGCGAGGGCTCCCGTATGTGGAAACTCTCCAATCGCTGCATCTATGGTACCGATGCGAACGACCGCATGGCCCGCACCAGCAAGATGAACATGATCATGCACGGCGACGGACACGGCGGCGTCCACCACCACGACGGTTTTCTGAACGTCAACGGTATCTTTGAAGGGCGTTTCGACATTATTTTGACTAATCCGCCATTCGGGGCCAACGTCGAGCCTACCGACAAGGTGCTGGAGGTGGATATCAAGGTCAACCCAGCCGCCGAGGAGCGCTATTTGAAGGAATACGGCGACGTCTACCGCGAAGCCCAGAACCGGGTTAAGGCCGCGCTCAACAAATCCATCGCCAGCCTGTTCGACCTGCCAAAAAGCGATAAGGCCAAGATCAAGACCGAGGTGCTCTTTATTGAGCGCTGCCTCGACCTGCTTTCGCCCGGGGGCCGTCTTGCCATCGTTCTGCCGGAAGGCATTTTCAACAATCCGTCCCTTGCCTATGTGCGCGAGTTCACCGAAGACCGCGCTTTCCTTCGCGCCGTGGTCAGTCTGCCACAGGAGACCTTTGTCAGCTCCGGGGCCAGCGTGAAATGCTCCCTGCTATTCTTGCAGAAGTTCACTGAGGAGGAACAGCAGAGGTTTGACGAGACCTACGCCACTGCCAAGGCCGAGATCGAGGCCAAATACGCCGATGAAATCAAAGCCGAACGGGAGCGACTGGAAAGGGGAGTCGAGACGGCCAAACAGGCGAAGGACATAGAACAGCGCAAGGCGCTGCAGAAGCAGCTCAAGGACTATCTAAAGGCTGTGGACGTCCGCCAGAGCAGCGAGGCGCGGCAACTGCTTAAGGAGCGGTTCGACTACCCTATCTTCATGTACGAGGCGGAAAAGGTCGGCATCTCTGCCACTGGGGAGGATGATCAGAACGAACTCTATCCCAATACCAACCAGCCCGCCGATTGCGACAAGACCTGTCTTGAATGGTATCGCGAGTTTCTCGCCGCCCCAGGCGCTTTTGCAGTTTCGGGAGGGGCTGAGTGATGGGAGAAGCGGCTCAAGCCAAACGACGGGCTTTTAGTATTAGTTTCAGAGATGTGCAGACATGGAGCGTTGCAGCTCAGTTTGCGGTTGAGTGGAATTGGCCCGATGAAGTCATTAAACCGTTAGCCAGTATTCTCAGACGACGAAACGAAGCCGCTCTGGAGGCATTGACACCGGAATCCACAGTCACGTTGCTGACCATTCGTTTTGATGGTTCGATTGAGCCGCGAGAGCCAGTCCGCATAAAGGACATCAAAGGGCGGCTTTTTCGCGTCTATCCCGGAGATGTTGTTTTCTCAAAAATTGATGTGAGAAATGGGGCAATCGGACTTGCTCCTGATGGTATTGACTGCATGTGTGTTACATCAGAGTTTCCTGTTTATTCCGTAGATTTACAAGAAACAGATTCGGGATACGTGAAGCTGTTGTTCCGCACAGTTGCGTTCAAGAAACTATTGAATTCAATGATTAGCGGAGCATCGGGCCGAAAACGGATTCAGCCAACACAGCTTGAGGGCGTTAAAGTTCCCATTCCAGCGTTGCCAATTCAGCAAAAGATCGTGAGCCATTGGGAGACGGCGCAACTGGAGCGGATGACTGCGGATACTTCTCTATCGATTTTAGTCTCTGAGCTTAATTCTTCGCTCATCAAACAGACTAAAGGCTTCGGCCAAGTAACCCGCTCCAAGGTGTTCCTCTCCAACTACGAGAACACCCAGCAATGGGATGTTAAAGCCGGTCGCGCCGCCGCGTTCATCGCGGCTAACCCCTCATTCATCCGGCTCGGAGATTACACGGATGAATGCACTGAAACCGTCAGGCCCTGGGATGAGCCGGAAAAAAAGTGGCCTATATATGGAGTAAACAACAAAGATGGCGTTTTTCTGAATTCCATGCAGGCTGGAACGGACTTCAACGCGGCTTACAAGAGAATCGAAAAAGATTGGTTCTTTCACAATCCCACACGTGCAAATGTCGGCTCCCTAGGCATCGTGCCCGAAGTGCCAGCGGACGCGATCACGAGCCCTGAGTATCAGGTATGGCGATTGAAAGGCGGTTTTCTGCCAGATTTCATGGCGCTTATGCTTAGAACAGATTACTTCCTTGCCTTGGTGTCCTTCAACCGCGTCGGAGGGGTGAAGCAGCGTATGTACTACACAAACCTGGCTGAAATCAGGCTTCCAAAAATTCCGATGGACTTCCAGAAAAGGTTTGCAAACCAGCGGCAAGCAATACTGAGAAACATTACAGCGGCTAATGAAAAGTTGATCGAACGGAGAAAAGAAGTCGAAAAAATGATCCTTGGCACACGTCCGGTAGAGGCTCACTGACATGTCGCGAGGCCGACAATATATCGAATTCGAGGGGCTTTTTTCGGAAAGCGTGCTGGGCATCTTTCGCATCATCCGGGGCTTTGCAGACCTGCGCGATTTGGCAGCTGTCTCTGTTCCCTACAAGATGGAGGATGGAGAGCAGGATTTTCGGGTAGTCGGCCATCAAAGGGTCGAGTCAGCCAGGCACGCCGAAGATATCAAAAGCTATTTGGAACAGAGCGAGAACCGCTTCCTTCCGGAGGTGATCCTTTCTGTTCGCGCGCCAGTCAAGTTGATAGTAAACCGAGGCGAGATTGACCCGGATGAACTGGGGCTCGGTGAGACGGTTTTCGGAGTGAAAAGTGATAACGACGGCCTGGTGGATATCTCCCGCCGATATTCAAGCCCTACCATGCGCATGCAGCGACTGCGCGTACGACGCGGTGATCTGGAGCAGCTCCAGCAGGATAAAATCATACGCCGCATCGACGGAAATCACCGGCTGTACTTGGCTGAAAATCTCACCGAAGACCCGAATACCCCGACCAAGTACCTTGCCCCTTTCTGCATGGTGCTGCTCGGTCCGCCAGATGACGATGCCGATGACTTCGCCGAATCATTAATCTTCCACACCATCAACAGCACTGCTCTGCCGCTGGAATCGGAACACGGCCTAAGGCTTCTGCTGGGTCAAGACCCGGCACACGCCATGACACCAGACAATGAATTCGCTTACAACCCGGCGTTGCATCTCACAAGGCTTTTAAGCGAGCGTCTGCGCGGGCTTCCGCAACCGGCCCGGCACCGCTTTGGTGAGCGTCCGCTGACGGCGCTTTGGGAGTCTGCCCGCAACCTGATAGCCATGGATGAGGCAATCGCCCAAGACCGGCAAGCCTTGACAACCTTTGCCAACGACTTGTTTGCCGCACTGGCAGACATAGCCACCCAACTGACTGTCAACCATCCATCACTATGTGGAACCTATGGCTTTTTCGAGCTGGCGGCGCGGGTCTGGCGAGAGGCGGAGGGAGAACACCACGAGCAAAAAGTCCGGTGGACGGTGGACTACCTCGACCGCATCGGCCATTGGCTGGGCGGCCAGGGCATCACCAACCTACTCGACCCACTATCCCCGGCGGAGCAGCTGCTGAAGACCTTCCAAGCGGCTCAGTCTCAAATTCCGTCGAGGGTTTTTCTTGCTCGCTGGTATCCTCCTCAAGATGCACCAGGTGGTGCTCACAATAGGGCGAATCTGCGACTCCAGCAGCTCCGGCAAACTCTATTGAATCTTCAGCAGCAGTATGGTTTGTATTTGGAGCTAATTGACATGGGGACGAAGCAAGGCGGTACATTTCCTATTCATACACGGATGTATGACGCAATTGCCTCCTCGGACATTATCATCTGTGACCTAACGGGGCACAGGCCAAATGTGTATATTGAAGCCGGTTATGCGCTTAACCACCACGCGAGCAACCGGCTAATCTTCCTATTCGAACCGACCGGCCCCGATGACTGTGTGCCGTTCGATTTAAATACGTTCAAGTATATTCCGATTGAGCAAGCGGCTGAGATTCCAGATAAATTATCGTCTGAACTTATTGAAATACTTCGATCAGCGGGTGCCGTTGTCCCATGATCTCGTGTGGTTATTGACAGAACTCCAAGGTGGTGGGCGAGCCTCGCCACCGTGTTTCTCCCAAGCATTAGCGGTGTCGTTAGGCAATGCAGCGATTTCCGCTTCTGTTGAAATGCGCACCTGTGTTATCTGCTTCAACCGATCCAGCCAGTAGCAGCCTGAGATTAATCTCGGGCTCTGTCTTCTTCGGTAGCTTAATTTCCCAACGCAGCGCCCGGGCTATCCAGATACGCGCCTATTTCTTAATCGAATTCTAGCCAATTGGCCTTCTTCGACCGTAAAAAACGGGAAAGCTATCAGCAAGTACTGCCCACCGTAAGCATTTCGATTTCGACCATAGCATGAAGCCTTTATCGCGGGAGATGGTGAGTTCGCGCTCATACGATCGGACCACAACCGCAGCTTGATTTATAACATGAAGATTAGAAGTTAAGAGCGGTGCCTCCCACGACCAGCCAAGAGTGGTCGTGGGACTCATGAAAAAATACAAAGTCGTGAACTCATCAGCCTTTGCGGTGCTCCCCTAGCCCGGATTTCTCATGAGGGGATAAAAGAAAGCGGCTGAAAGTGCTATAGTTTCAGGACCTTACACCGTTCACCAAGCACCAACAGCCGCTATCCAAAATGGTACCTGAAAAACTGACCTTCTCGCCACTGTCTCGCCGTCAAATTGAAGCCGATTTCTCCGGTGGTCATATCACCTCCGATGCCGGCCTGCTTTTGCTTCGCGAAGTCGACAACCAACACCAGCTCACTCAGCGCCTGGCTACGGTGCTGGACGATGCCCGTAATCCGGTACTGGTTCGCCACAAGCTTCAAACCATGATCCGGCAACGGGTCTTTGGCGTAGCCGCCGGATACGAAGATCTGAACGATCACGAAACGTTACGCGCTGACCAGGCACTTCAGACCGCGACTGGCGAAGCGGCCATTCTAGCGGGCAAATCAACACTGTGCCGAATGGAGCAGCGCGTGGACCGGCAGGCCGTGGTCAAGGCCCACGAACTGCTGTGGCATCACTTCATTGAGCAGCACGACGCCCCACCCAAGGAAATCGTGCTGGACTTCGATGGCACCGACGTTCCGGTGCATGGCGACCAGCCCGGCAAGTTCTTTAACGCCTACTACGATCACCATTGTTACTTCCCGCTGTACGTGTTCTGCGGCCGTCACCTGTTGGTGAGCTACCTGCGCACCAGCAATCGAAGCGACAGCCGCCATAGCTGGGCCATTCTGGCCCTGCTGGTGAAGTTCATCCGGCAGTACTGGCCGGATACCCGCATCGTGTTCCGGGGTGACAGCGGCTTTTACCGTCCCCGATTGCTGAGCTGGTGCGACCGGAACAACGTGGACTATCTGGTCGGCATCAGCAAGAACAGCCGGCTGCTCAAGGAGGTAGACGTACCCTCGATGCTGGTTCGCAAGGCTCACAACGAACTGGGTGAAAAAGTCTCCGCCACCTACCGGTTCCAGTACCAGGCCCGAACCTGGAAACACCCCCGCTGGGTGATCGCGCGTCTGGAGGAAGGCGAACTGGGTGCCAACCCCAGGTTCATTATCAGTTCCCGTTACGACGACGGCGTTAAACTCTACTACGAGCAATACTGTGCCCGGGGTGACATGGAAAACCGGATCAAGGATCAGCAGTTGTGTCTGTTCGCAGATCGCACCTCCAGCACGCGGTGGTGGACCAATCAGTGGCGGTTGCTCCTGTCGGGCTTTGCCTACACGCTGTTCGAGCGATTACGGGCCCACTTGAAGAAGACGCCCTTCGAGAGAATGAGCGCCAGTAACCTGCGGCTGAAGCTGATCAAGGTGGGCGCGGTCATCATTCGCAACACTCGGCGCATACGGGTGTTGATGAGCGATGCCTATCCTTACAAAGACGAACTCTCTGACCTGGTGCGTCAACTGGTTCCGGGATAGAAGCCCGGGCTCCCCCGGCCCGACTCAATGGGGGAAAGGGGGCCGTGTGTCCGGACAACAGGAATTGATCGATTATTGATCAGTCACGGCCGCCAATGAGCGGTAATGGCGGTAACCCGCACAGTCTGCGAGACTTGCTGGGGACCTATGAGAAATCCGGGCTAGAGATGAAAGAACAGCTGATTCGTCACAAGCAAATTGTCTTCAAATTGTATTGCCGGTGCAGTTCTTCGCATTTTTCCATGTGGTGTCAAAACTTGAATGACTTTAGCCTGCTGAAGCTTGAATAATGCTTCCTTGTATTGAGCAAGCGTTGCCGGCGACTTGTTACACGTTTTGAATACCAAATCTTGGACAGTGAAAACCTCGGATGCGGACAGAAACTCCGGTATATCTTCAAGCAGCGCATTCACTACGCGCCGCTCTGCATCGTCATCGAAAATGAAATCGAATGTTTGCTGATTTGCAATGGCTTCAAATGTGGGATTGTAACCCAGCATCATGTTAAGCCCTTCCCCGCCATGGTGCTCGAACGCATTCTGGCTTTGCCAATGCGTCAGCAACATTTCATTGCGCGCAGTCGGATGCGAAGACAGGTGGATCAACCAGTATGCTCGATTGCTCTTTTGGGAAACGATGAAAAATGGCGTTAAAAATGAGGCACCACACTGGCTTTGTATCTCGGCGTACAGCAGCTGCTCAATAAGCAACCGACAGTGCTTAACCTCTATGGCGTTTTGCAGGTCAGGATGCTTGAGAATTCCATCTAAATTCAGTTTTTTGAGAGCCGTGACATAAGCCGGCGTGTCAGACATATAATTTATCAAACTATCGGTCGAGAATGTCAGAATCACCTCGGTGCCGCTTGGAAAGGTCTTGAATAGCTGCCTCAAAACCTGAGGCGGAACATCTTTATAGCCATACTGGTCTAAAATAAAAATGTTTCTAGGCTTCCTGCTGTTACGCTTTACGTCGTCACAGATCTTTGGCAAGGCTTTCAAAAAGTCCTCGGGCAAGACGTGAATTTTTTCATTACCGCCGAGGGCAGCCTCAGTCAAGGCAAACTTCAAGTGCTCGATCGCCCCACCATCGATTTCAACAAAATAGTAGGTTGCGTCCAAGACAAAGGTTTTTTTTCTACCAGCCGCGTTGATCTCAGCTTCTGCAAGCTGCATTGCTCGTAAGATAAGAATTGGGGAGCCGGGAAGGATCTCTGAGTTGAAGGGTGAGCGATAACGACCACCACCCGCAAACCCATCAATGATATTGATCCGAAATCTATCAATCGTCGGGTTTTTTGTGAAAACCGCAATATATCTTTGGAGATAATCACAAATTATTTCATGCTTTACTGAGCTATGGCTGTCCAGTTCAGGTGGATTGGCAATATCTGACCAATCGTACCCTTTTTTCTTTGGCATCCGGCCACCTTTCTTATTCGATTTACCACAGAACAGGCATGTGTCTACAGGTTAATTGCCTCGATGCGTGGCATCTCATCCCATACTCGACCTTGAAACTCGCGACCGTTCGCTTTTTTGTTTCTCTTCTTTCCATCAGCGCCCCACGTTCCCCATTGTTTGAAGAAAAAGGCAACATCCTGAGCCTCGCACTGGCTTTGGATATTATCGACCCATTCCACTTTGAGCGGTCGGGCGTGACGACCAGACTCCCCCCCAACGATGACCCAATGAATTCCAGAAAGATTAATGGCGCCAATGTCCTCAAGCAAAGGTTCTACAGAGAGAAATCGCACCGTGGCATCTACCTTTCTTAAGTGGTCGATTCGCGGAACACCGTAGTTAATATCCTCTACAGAAACTCCCAACCAGGCATTTTCAGGAGCCTTATTGGACCTGAAGTAATCCGCCATTCGGTCAGCGCGCTTGGTCAATATTTGGTACGTGTGCTGAGGGGTGCGACCAATAACATCAAAGACTTGGTCAAGAAATCGAGCAGGAACAGCCTCATGGAAAAGATCGCTCATCGAGTTAACAAAATACTTTGTTGGTTTTTTCCGACGCAAGGGCTGCTCAAGGCGCTCGGGTAAAAGCGAGAGCTCAAAACCGTTTTCATATCCTGGAGTGCCCATGGCCTTGAGTCGCTTGGCCATTTCTTCTGCGTAGCAGTGCTTGCAGCCCGGCGATACCTTCGTGCACCCGGTCATTGGGTTCCAGGTATGTTCAGTCCATTCAATCGTACTTTTGTTACTCATGACCCCGCCTCCCTTGATGAAGTCTACTGTATAGAAAACCAGATAGCAGCTACAGCTCATGTATATTATCATATTCTTTTATCTTAGTTAATATGAATATATGAATACGTTTACAAAAGAAGCGCTCGCCACAGCCCTCAGACACTACATGGAGGAGAACTCGCTAACCCAAGCTCAGGTCGCCGAAGAGCTGAAGGTTAGTCAGGCACATATAAGTCGAGTATTGAACCGAAATTGGAAGCGGAAAAGCGGTCGAATCAGAAAAATTTGCAAGGCTATCGGCGTTGAAGCTACAGCCGATCCACGACAAAATGATGAATTAATGCAAGCGCTCTCCGAAGTCTGGAATGGTGAGGTTGATGATGCAAAGGCGTTGGCGAAATGCATTCGAGCTATTGGTGAAGCACGGAAGCATCTCCCACTTTGACGATATGCATGACCTCAGGCTGGGATCTTGAACCGGATATCATTCCGATATGAAAAACGGCGAGAGCGCTTGTCTGCATCATCAGGATGAACAATCAATCTCCCCTCTTGCTCCAAAGGTTTGAGAGCGTTCTTCTTAATCTGGGAGGAATGATAGTTTGTTCTATCCGAACCAACGAACCTAGCAATCTGCGCCGGTGTGACCCAGCGCCCAGCAAATTCTTTCGAAATGGCGTCTATCAAGGGCGTAAAGTCTGGCTCGGCAACATCTAACTCGCCGTTGGCAGAGCCTCGAAACACAAAGTCACCTGAAGGGGCAACATTCCAGATTGCAGCCTTCATCTTGTCAGCCCCTTTCCATGACTGTGTTGCAAAGAATATGCTGTAGACGTGCCTGTTGCCTTTAAACAACTCAAAATGGACGGCATTCGTGGCTTTCGTTTTCTTTAGCTTCTGCTTGTACAAATTATAAAGTAGATCCTTTCGCTGTGACCGATCTGATATGGATTGAACTTGAGTCCATTCATTACCCCCAAATAGTCCGTCGAGGTGAGGCGCAAACTCGTTCGACTTCAGAAATCGATTTATGAACTCATACATAACCGATATATAAACTTCGGCCCTTGGGTTCTGCAAAATCCGGTGAATTATAGACATAGGCGTGTCTGATACACCGAATGGGTCTATCATTGCAAAACAAGGTGCCAATCGTTTATTTTGCTCCTCCACATAGTCAAGCAATTCACTCACAGCATTATCAAATGAGCTGTCTGCATAACGAACCATGAAATTTTTCGGCAAGGCAGGGTACTTTTCAGCAACAAGAGCTTTTAGATGCTCCAGCCTTTTTTTGTCGGACTCCACAAAATAAAACACTATCTCCTGATCTCGGACCGCTTGATGCCGGTGAGATAGAGCAGCATCTAACGCGATGATCGGGGACCCAACATGGCCATTGCAATACTCCCCAGGGCCTGCGAATCCATCGATTATCAGAAGTCGACCATGCCATTTTGAGAGTATAGGCAGCCAGGCGTTCAGATAGCTCTTGAAGACCAAATGCTTACCCAGGGAGTGCTCCTCTAACTCCCACAATGTTTTATGCTTCTTTGCCACTGACACTCTCCCAGCACATCGCCCTTGCAATAATCTTTTAATAAAAAACTTTATAAATGAAAGCCAACTTTCTTCAGAGCCAGCCTTACGGCGCCCTCACAAGGCACACGTTCATTCCGAGCAGGGCGGTGACTAAAGGACGCGGCTTCCCCGGGGCACTGTTTTTCTAGCTTCTGGAGCACACCGTGTGCATAGCGAACCCGAGAAAGCAATTTGCGCAACCAACTTGCGAAGTGTTTCTGATCGTCCAATACAAATACCAGTCCTTTGAAGTGCTCCTCAGTATCCTGTGGGCTTCCGCTCGCTTTCCCCTTTCTTCTCCTCTGAATTTCGACAATATGTATCGTTTTTCTACCTGAATCAGTGACTTTAATCGGCTAAAACTGCGCTTAAAGCCTGCAATAACAGAGCCTTAAGCGATATGATGGCACCTGACATCCATTCACCCAGTCAGTGCATTTGGCTCATGCGTACTTTCAC
>Ga0209128_1001267_pt1 | contig 17371 bp, 19 predicted proteins | sample ETNvirnome_6_100_FD_184072 | JGI IMG/M metagenome (GOLD analysis project Ga0209128, IMG submission 184072) | Marine viral communities from the Pacific Ocean - ETNP_6_100 (SPAdes) (version 2) | ecosystem: Environmental > Aquatic > Marine > Oceanic | place: Pacific Ocean | collected 2013-06-19 | reverse complement strand
CACAAATAAATTAAATCTAGATGCTGATTGGAAAAATGATATAGTTGTTAACAAATATTTACTAATTGAAGCATATGTTGAAATACCTTCTGGAACATATTCAGAAGTATTTAATGATATTTGGTTAAAAAGATATGTGACAGCACAAATTAAAAAACAATGGGGCTCAAATATGTCTAAATTTGAGGGTGTTCAGTTGCCTGGTGGAGTTTCCCTTAGAGGTGGAGAAATGGTATCAGAAGCAAGAGAAGAACTTGAAAAACTTGAAGAGGAATTAAGATTAACATATGAAGATCCTATTGATTTCATGACTGGATAATATCTTATTAGGAAAAAGTATGGCTCGCAATCCCCATTTTAAAGAATATACTGGCGAACAGGATATAGTTGAAGAACTTACCATTGAAATTATAAAAACAATGGGTAAGGACATGGTTTATATTCCTAGAACTCTTTTAAATAAAGATGAACTTTTTGGTGAAGATAGTACTTCTAAATTTGATGATGGATATGAAATGGAAATGTATATTCAGTCTGTTGATGGATTTGAGGGTGAGGGTGATGTTATGGGGCGATTTGGTATTCAAATACGAGATAGAATAGAATTGATTATTTCTCGAAAACGATTTGAAGAATCTGTTGGTTCTTATGAAAATACTATTCGTCCAAAAGAAGGAGATTTAATTTTCTTTCCTCTTAGTAATACTTTGTTTGAAATTAATTTTGTTGAACACGAAAATCCATTTTATTCATTAGGAAAATTATATACTTATAAACTTTCATGTGAAGTATTCACTTATAGTGAAGAGAATATTGATACAGGGTATAGTGATATTGATAAGATAGAAACAGAAAGAAAGAAATTTGCAATAGAATTGTCTCTTGGTACACGAATAAGTGCATCTACTGTTACAAATTATTTTGAGGGCGAAACGGTTTTCCAAGTCTTGGGTTCTACTGCGGCTTCATTAGCAGATGCGACAGCAACTGCTGTTGTTACTGATTGGGATTCTACACTGACAAAACTTACTGTTACTAATATTGTTGGTACTCTTTCAAATGCGTCACTTGAAACCGTTAAAGGTGCAGTATCTGGTGCAGAATATGAACTTAGTAGTCAGACAACTACAACTCTTATTCTTCCACAAGAACCAGAAGATAATAAGCCTGCTGGTGATAATGAAGATATTGAATTGATTCGTGACCAAGATGACATCTTTGACTTTACTGATGTTGATCCTTTTTCAGAAGGATCGTACTAGAAACAACACTTTTTATACATATTAGTATAAGGAGATTTAAAATGGAAGAAAAATATGGATTTGTTTATATTTGGTATGATATAAAACATAAACGATATTATATTGGATGTCATTGGGGAACAGAAGATGATGGTTATATTTGCAGTTCGGATTGGATGAAACGAGCATATAAAAGAAGACCGAACGATTTTAAGAGAAAGATTCTCAAACGAGTTTATACAACAAGAATAGATTTAATTGATGAAGAATATAAATTTTTATCTATGATAAACGAAGAGGAATTGGGAAAACGATATTATAATCTTACCAACCACAGAAATGGGCATTGGACCACAGATCCCAAAAAGAAACTAACAGTCGGTCAAAAGATTAGCAAAAAGAACAAAGCAAATCCAGATTTTGGTAAATGGAATTGTGGTAAAACTCTGTCCGAAGAAACCAAACAAAAGATTTCCGAATCCACTTCAATTGCAATGAAGAAACATTATAAAGAAAATCCAAGAACACCAGAAACCTGCAAGAAGATTGGAGAAAACAGCAAACGACTCCAAGCAGAAAAGAAAATCGGAATGTATGGAAGAAAGCACACACCCGAAACGATTGAGAAAATGAAGCAAAATAATGCAATGAAAAATCCTATCCATGTTAATAAAATTATAGAAGCAAAGAAGGGTATCAAATACCTAAATAAGAATGGTAAAAGAAAGATGGCAGTTCCTAATACAGAAAAATGGAATATTCTGGTTGAACAAGGATATAAAGAGGGTTATTAATGTTTACACAGTTCTACAACGAAGCAATTAGAAAATTAGTAATTGGTTTCGGTTCTTTATTTAATGATATTAGAATTATTAGAAAAAATCCTGATGATACTACTAAAGAAACTATCCGTGTGCCATTATCATATGGTCCGAAGGAAAAATTTATTAGAAGAATTGCAGAGAGTAGTAGTATTTCCAATACTTCAAAAGTTCAAATAACTCTTCCTAGAATTGGGTTTGATATAACAGGATATGCTTATGATCCTTCAAGAAAGACCAACAAATTAAGAAAAAGAAAAGTAACAAGTACGGACGGTACAAATTATTCTTATAGTTACAACGAAGTACCTTATATAATAAATTTCGGATTGTATGTATTTACTAGAAATCAAGATGATAATCTTCAAATTATAGAACAGGTTCTACCATATTTTACTCCAGAATTTGTTGTATCGTTTAACATGAATGATGTTAATAAAAAGGTGGATGTTCCTATTGTACTTAATTCTGTTTCAACTATTGAAGAATATGAAGGAGAGTTTGATACTCGAAGAAATATAACTTCATCGTTTGAATTTTCTGCTAAGACTTATGTTTATGGGCCAATTAAAACGGGTAAAATTATTCTTACTTCTGAAATTGATATATTCGGTGAATCAGACAAATTTAATTTTCCTGTTACTGGCGCACATGATTTAAGAATTGGTATTACGGGTGGATATACAGGAGCAGGTTATACTGCTGGTAATGAGATTTATGGTGAGTTCTATTATGAAACATAAAAAAACAGTAGATGAAAAATTATCGAAAGCACTAGATATAGAATTTAAAGATGGAACTAAAGAAATAGTTCATCCACCTAATGCTAAAGTAGTAGAAGTAGAGACTACCGACAGCGAAAAGGACTATTGGTTGGTTCGTCAGAACATGAAGGAACTTATCAAACAAGGTGAAGATGCAATTGAAGGTATTTTAAATGTAGCAATTCAGGGGGATGCGCCTCGGGCGTATGAAGTTGCTGCTCAGATGATTAAAACTGTTTCTGAAGTTAATAAAGATTTAATGGAACTGCATAAGAAAGTAAAAGAGATTGATAAAGAAGATATAATTCTTAATCAGCACAATACAACCAACCAATCCATTTATGTTGGTTCTACTAGTCAATTACAAGATTTAATAAATCAAGAACGAAGTAGAACAAAAGCAATTACAGATGATTCAATTATGGATACGGATATTATAAATGACTGACAAACAGGGAGGGTATTTAGGAAACACCAATCTTAAAGAGGCTGGTATTGATATTCAATTCACTGAGGAGCAGGTGAAGGAATATATGAAATGTTCTAAAGATCCTGTATATTTTATTGAGAAATATATTAAAGTAGTTTCACTAGATGAAGGACTTGTTCCATTTAAACTTTATGATTTTCAAGAAGATATGGTTGAAACTGTTCACAATAACCGATTTGTGATTGCAAAACTGCCGCGGCAGAGCGGAAAATCGACGACAATGGTTGCATATCTTTTACATTATATATTATTCAATCAAAATATGAATGTTGCTATTCTTGCTAATAAACAATCTGTTGCTAAAGATATATTAAGTAGATTACAACTCACATATGAATATTTGCCTCTCTGGTTACAGCAAGGAATTGTTGAATGGAATAAAGGTAGTATTAAATTAGAAAATGATTCAAGAATTATTGCATCTTCCACATCATCTAGTGCTATTCGCGGTGGAAGTTATAATATTTTGTTACTTGATGAATTTGCCCATGTCCCCACAACTATAGCAGAAGAATTCTTTAATTCGGTTTATCCCACTATTAGTGCTGGACAAAACACAAAAGTTATTATGATTTCAACACCAAACGGTTTAAACATGTTCTATTATTATTGGAAAGGTGCAACAAAGAAGCCTGGAGAAGACGGAAAAAATGACTATATTCCTATAGAGGTTCAGTGGGATCAGGTTCCCCAATATCCCGGTGGTCCGTTGCGTGACGAAAAATGGAAAGAAGATACTATTGCAAATACTTCAGCCTCTCAGTTCCAGCAAGAATTTATTTGCGATTTTATGGGCAGTCAAAACACATTAATATCATCAGCAAAACTTAGATCATTGAATTGGTCAACCCCAGCAACTAAAGATGCAGATGGGTTATGGATATATGAAGAGCCTAAAGAGGATAGAGATTATTTTATAACGGTTGATACCTCTCGGGGACAAGGAAAGGACTATAGTGCATTTGTGGTAGTAGATGCAACAGATATGCCATATAAACTTGTTGCACGGTATAGAAATAACACAATTTCCCCTATGGTTTATCCTACAGTTATTAGAGCAGTTGCTACAAAATATAATCACGCACAAGTTTTAGTAGAAATTAATGATATTGGCGGACAAGTAGCAGATGTTTTATATAAAGATTTAGAATATGAAAATGTTATGATGACAATATATAAAGGAAGAGCGGGACAGGTTATAAATGGTGGTTTTGGTGGTTCAGGAAAATCACAATCACAGTTGGGTGTAAGAACCACCACACCTGTTAAGAAGTTGGGTTGCTCTATACTAAAAAGTTTAATTGAAGAAGATAAACTTATAGTAGAAGATGTAGATTGTGTGAACGAATTAATCACTTTTGTTGCAAAGGGTAATTCTTTTGAAGCAGATGATGGTCATACAGACGATTTGGTGATGTCCTTGGTGCTATTTGCATGGATGACTAGACAAGATTATTTCAAGTCTTTAACAGATAGTGATATTCGCACACAGATATATGAAGAAAAAATTAGGGAAATTGAAGATGATCTTATGCCATTTGGTTTTGCTTCTGATAGTTTAGAAGACGGGGAATGGGATGGAGAAGATAGGTGGTTTCCTGTATAGCAACAGAAAATTGTAATTTTATATATAAATAAAACAAGCACCTCTAAAAGATGCAAAGTATAGTACAAAAATGTGTTAAAAATGATAATTGTTATCACTTAGATAGATAAGGAATAATATTAAAATGGCAAGACCAAATGTAACAGTATTAGTTGACGATCAAAGTTTTGTTATACCATTCACCGAATCCGGTTCTCTTACGAGGGCTGGTATGATTTCGCATAATGGTTTAATTCAATCATTAGGAAATACTGCGGAAAATAAAACAGGCATTATGACCATTTCTTCGGTAAATGATTGGGTTTCGAGATTAAACAGCACAGAAACACTCCCAGGAGCAAGTCAAGGAAGCGCGGCGCAAGAGTCATTGACAGATAATTATATTAGTGCAGTAGATACTGCACTTCCTTTCTGGCATACGGTAGGAGGTAGTTCTGCTGAATCTGGAAATACTTTTGCTGGCGGAACATACGCAAGATGGCCATTAGGCCCTACTGGTAACTGGAAAAATGAATGGTGGTCAGCACATAATTATCTACAATATGGTGGTGTTTTGGTTGTTGGTGCTACTGGTACAATTGAAAATACATCAACAATGACAAGTTCTGCAAATGCATTAACAGACAAGCAAGTTCCCCTTGATTTGGTGTTTGCTGCAACTGGCGGAACAACTCCAGTATCCTTTGCATCATCTATTGCTTCTACCAGAATGGACTGTATTGCAATTTGTCCTTCTGATGGTACAGTAAGTGCTTCTACTGTGAGTGGAAGTCAAAATGCAGACGAATTTAATGTTGCTGTTCACGGATTCAAGAAGCATCTTGATATTAGTAGAGGTATTAGAGAAGATTCGTTAGATGATTTGGTATATACATCGGTTGCCGCAGATGTTGCTGGATGTATGGCAAGAACAGATCAAACAAATGATCCTTGGTGGTCGCCAGCAGGATTCAAGAGAGGGCAAATTCTTGGAACAGTTAGAATGCATGAGAATCCGAACGATTCGGAAATGGATACAATGTATGATAATAAAATTAATCCTGTTGTTACTTTCCCTGGCGAAGGGACAGTACTTTTTGGAGACAAGACACTTGCGACAAATAGTAGCACATTAAGCCGCATTAATGTTTCTAGGTTGTTCATTTATCTTAAAAAGACTATTGGAGCAGCAGCAAGAGACAAACTGTTTGAATTAAATGACTTTGAAACTAGAATGTCCTTTGTTAATTCGGTTGTGCCGTTACTTAATACTATAAAAGCAAGAAGAGGCGTTTATGACTTTAGAGTAGTTTGTGATGAAAGTAATAATACTGCAACTGTTGTTGATGCAAACCAATTCGTTGCAGATATATTTATTAAACCCACAAAATCTATTAACTTTATTAGAATTAGGTTTACTAATAAGAATACAGCAGACGAATTAGAATAATTTAAAAAATTTATCAAAAATTATTATAAATAGTATAGGAAGAAAAAGTAAAAGGAACCCATTATGGTAAACATGAATGTAGATGCTTTTAAGGCAAATTTTGATGGCGGAAGTCGTGCAAACAGATTTGCTGTTACCGGACAAATAGGCGGACAACCACAAACTGCTATTAATAATATTGTGGTAAAGGCTGGTTCTATGCCAGCGGTTACAGTTGGAATTCTTAGAGTTCCGTTCCGTGGTCGTGTTGTTAAAATGCCTGGTGATAGAACATATGAAGAATGGACATTCACTGTTATGGATGGATTTGATAATAATAGTAATTTTCGAGATAAATTTCTTCAGTGGAATGAAATATTCAACCAACACCAATCAAATACACCAGGAATTCCTTTTTCAGCCGGGCTCGCCCCGGTAACCGGGCCCGGTATTGATATGAATCATGCCGATTTATTTACAAATTGGAATGTTCATCAACTAGGACTACAAGGGCGTGCAGTAAGATCAGTAACACTCCATAAGTGTTGGCCGACTGTTGTTGGTGAAGTTGCATTATCTTACGAAAGTTCTGATACAATTTCAGAATATACAGTAACACTTGCTTATGATTACCTGACAGACTCTGGTACATGGGACACTCCTGAATCTGCGAGTACTATAAAATAATTTTCAACAAAATGGTATATTTCTATGAAAAGGAAATTCCAGAATGATAAAACTATAAGCGAACCTATTAAACAATAAGGAACTATATTATGCCATTAGACATTTTTGGATTTTCGATAGGAAGAAAAAAACCAACAGAACCATACAATTCTGCAATAGAACCATCTAAACAAGAATCATTCGTACCACCAGATAGTTATGATGGTACATATACTTTAGAATCAGGAGGAGTTTTCGGAACTCTAATGGATTTTACTGGTTCTGTTCGTGATGAAAATCAACTCATTCAACAATTTAGAAATATGTCACTATATCCAGAAGTAGATCAGGCTATAGAAGATATAACTAACGAATCTATTGTAATGGACATTGATAAAAAGCCCATTAAATTAGATTTGGAGAGGGTTAATTTATCTGATAATATTAAAAATAAAATACATTCAGAGTATGATAATATTTTAAAATTGCTTAATTTTCATAATTATGCTTATGATATTTACCGTAGATGGTATGTTGATAGTAAATTATATTACCATATTATGATAGACAAAGAAAATCCCCAAAAAGGAATTATCGAATTAAGAGCAATTAATCCTTTAAATATTAAGAAAATTCAGAAAGTTAAAAAAGAGCAAAAACATATCGGAACGAACAGAGTTCCTTTTATTAAAGAAATAGAAGAATTTTATGTATATACTGATACTTCTAGGGGTTCTCTAACTCCAACATCATCTTCAGGAATTAAAATTGCAGTAGATTCTATTTGCTATACCCATTCTGGTATAATTGATTCAAATTCAAAAAGGGTTGTTGGTTATTTACAAAAGGCTATTCGACCATTAAATATGCTTCGTCAAATTGAAGATGCAGTTGTGATTTATAGAATATCTCGCGCTCCAGAAAGAAGAATATTTTATATTGATGTTGGTAATCTACCAAAGCAAAAAGCAGAACAATACATTAAAAGTATAATGACCCGTTATCGTAATAAAGTAACTTATGATGCAACTACTGGCGAAGTAACTGATGGTAGAGATCATCTTCATATGCTTGAAGATTTTTGGCTTCCTCGAAGAGAAGGTGGTAGAGGAACTGAAATTACCACCCTTGAGGGTGGACAAAATCTTGGAGAAATGGAAGATGTAGAATATCTTCTTAAAAAGGTTTATCGTGCATTAAATGTTCCTGTTTCTAGGATGGAACCAGATAATGGATTCAATATGGGCAGAAGTGCAGAAATTACCCGTGATGAGGTTAAATTTAGTAAATTTATTGATAAATTAAGAATGAAATTCTCTTTAATGTTTATGAATCTTTTACGAATACAAGTAGTACTAAAAGGTATTATGTCGGAAGAAGATTGGAAAAAAATAGAACCAAATATTAATTTTACATATAATAGAGATTCTCATTTCTCTGAATTAAAACAATCAGAAATAATGAGAGATAGATTAGAATTGCTGAGCCAAGCAGACGAATATATAGGTAAATATTATTCTATTGACTGGATACGAAAAAACATATTACAACAATCAGAAGAAGATATTAAATTAATAGATATTGATATTCAAAAAGAAATGTCTCAACAATCAGAAGAACCAGAAGAAGGAGAAGAAGATGAGCAATATTGATAATATGATAGCCTCTATAATTAATAAAGATAAAAGTGGATTTACTGATTCTTTTTCTTCAGAAATGAAAGAAAGACTTGCTTCTTCTATAATAGATAAAAATTTGAATATATCTGCAAATATTATTGGTAGTAGTAATAGTGAGTGTAAAGATTGTGAAGAAGTTGAAGAAGCCAAAGAATATTCTATATCATATAAATTTAAATCTACGAAAAATACGAAAGATTTTATAACAGCATTGACCAATATGGGAATAAAAAATCCTAATATTTCACAGAGGGGTAATGTTGTTTCTGTAAAAATACTCCGAAAAGATACACTGCAAATGATTCAAGCAATTGCAAAAGATTTAAAAGCAAGTATTATTAAAGAAGAAAATGATATCATATCTGCTTTAATGTTGTCACATTTAACAGATTCTGTGGTAAATTTTACTCTCAAAGATTCGTCTAGTATACATATATTGCCAGAAGAGGCTATTAATATTACAAAAATACACGATAATTTAAATAAAGATAATCAAATTAAAATGAGAGAATTGCTTTCCGAAAACAAGGATAGTTTCAATAAGATTGTAAATTTTTGTAATACTAAATAAGAGTGTTGATATAAAGGAACATAATAAATGCTAACCGAAAAAATAATTGAAAATATACTTTCTGGTAATATGGTAGATGCGGTTGATCAGACTAATTATGCCCTATATGAAAAAGTTTATGAAAGAATTCATGAATTAAAATTATCTACTGCTGCATCTCTTTATAATAGTAATAATAATCATTATATGGATGAAATTGACGAAGATGGTGATAATGATGGTGCAGAATATAAAAAGTTTTTCCAACTAGCATTAAAGAAGTTTGGTGTTAATAATCCAGATGATTTAGATGATGATCAAAAGAAGAAATTTTTTAATTATATTGATAATAATTGGAAATCTGATGCAGAAGAAATCTCTGGAGAGGATGATCCAGAGGATGATCCAGAGGATGATTCGGAGGAAGATGGCGAAAAAGTAGGGGTTGCATTAAAAAGAAAGAAAAAGAATAGTAACGACAAAGACAAGGATGCAGAAGAGGATTATTCTTGATGAAATTAATTACCGAAATGACAGAAAATATAGAATTTCTTGTTGAGAAGAACGAAGAAACAGGAAAGAAAAGCCATTATATTAAGGGTGTCTTTATGCAAGCAGAGCAAAAGAATAAAAATGGTAGAATATATCCTTTAAGAATAATGGAAAATGAAGTTAAGAGATATGGTACAGAATATGTTTCAAAAAATCGTGCAATGGGGGAATTAAATCATCCACAAGGACCAACAGTAAATCTTGATCGTGTTTCACATATGATTAAGGAATTAAATATGGCAGGAAATGATGTTCATGGTAAAGCAAAAATTATGGATACCCCGATGGGTAAAATTGCACAAAATTTAATTGGTGAGGGAGCAAGGTTGGGTGTTTCGTCTAGAGGTATGGGATCATTAAAACAAAATGCTAGTGGTATCAATGAAGTACAAAAAGATTTTATGCTCTCAGCAGTAGATCTTGTTGCAGATCCTTCTGCTCCTGGTGCTTTTGTAGATGGTATTATGGAAGGTAAAGAGTGGATTTGGGAAAATGGTATCATAAAAGAAAAAGAAATTGAACAATATCGAAAGGTAATGGAAAAGAGTCCTTCAAGAAATTTAGAAGAAGATGCAATAAACGCATTTAGTCATTTTCTCTCAAAACTTTAATTTTATATATAATTAAATGAGGCAATATATATGACAAAAGAAACTCTTATATCACACGAAGAAGAAATTTTTGAGGATTCTTTACTTTTAAAAGAGGCTTCTAAGAGTTGGGCTAAAAAACTTGTTGATTTTGCTAAGGAAAAAATTCGACAAACAGACGCATCAGATAAATTAATTAATTTATCTAAAGAAAAACTTAAAGATATATCAGGATCAATAATAAAAAAAGCCATATCAAAACATGGTAAAAGAAAATCATAAACAATCCAATCAAGGAGATAGTATCTATTATGAGTAACGAAGAATTTAATTATAACGACTTACTAGAAGCAGGAGCAGAGACTCCAACACTAGACACAAAGTCCGAAGAAGATCCTAAACTTTATCAAGATGCAGAGGGTAAACATGCAAAGATTGATACAGATAAAGGAACTGAAGGTAAAATAACCAAAAACCGAGCATCTATCGCTGCAAAATTATCGACTGCTTCTGGTAAAATTGAAACACCACCTGCAAGCGGAACACCCCAAGAACGATTAGAGCAAACCTTAGATGCACTTTTTGATGGTGAAAATCTATCGGAAGAATTTATGGTTAAAACTGCTACTATATTTGAAGCCGCAATTAATGAACGAGTTTCAGAAATAGAATCCATAATTCTTGAAAAGTATGAAAATGTTCTCGAAGAACATATTCAAGAAGTATCATCTGAACTCGCTGAGAAATTGGATGATTATCTTGGTTATGTTGTAGAGCAATGGATGGAAACTAATGAATTGTCGGTTGAAACCGGAATTCGTGCCGATATTGCTGAGAATTTCATTAGTGGTTTAAAAAATCTATTCGATGAAAATTACATTGATGTCCCCGATGAAAAGTATGATATTATTGAAGATGTTGTTACAGAAAACCAAGAACTAAAAAATCAATTAAACGAATTCATTGAAAACAATATTGAATTACGGCAATCATTACTTTCTCATCGTTGTTCTGAAATCTTCTATGAAGAAGCAGAAGGATTAATAGATACAGATGTTGAAAGATATGCATCTTTGGCAGAGGGGGTTGAATTTGAAAACGAGGATCAATATCGAGAAAAGATTCAAATTATTAAAGAAAGTTATTTCAATAATAATTTAACATCATCCGATAATCTTCTTACTGAAGAAGGTTCTGAAGATAGTTTAACCATAAATAATAGCCCAGTAATGGATTCATATATGAAAACCATTCATCGTCACGCAACAGATTCAAATAAAACATTCTAAAAATATAAGAAATTATATATAAAAAAGAAATCATTCAGATTAAATTAACCCTTAAGGAGAAATATAGAAATGGATAATAATACGACACCCTATGATGTTCTATCGGAAAAATGGCAACCCGTTTTAGAACATCCAGATCTTCCTGAAATTGAAGATTCTTATAGAAAGAAAGTAACCGCTGCTCTATTAGAAAACCAAGAAATGGCAATGAGAGAGCAAAATATTCACGAATCAACACCAACTAGTTCAATGGGTGGTGGGTTTAGTGTTAGTGCTGCTGCCTCACAGACAGGCAATTTAGCAGGTTACGATCCAATCTTGATCAGTCTTGTTCGTCGTTCAATGCCAAACTTAATTGCATATGATTTAGTTGGTGTTCAACCAATGAGTGCGCCAACAGGACTCATCTTTGCAATGCGTTCTCGATATGATACTCAAACTGGTGCAGAAGCACTATACCAAGAAGCATTTGCTAAGTTCTCTGGTGAAGGTAATACTTCTACTGGCGCACCGTTTAGTTCTACTGGTGGTGTTGACCCAGTAAATGCTACATCACTTGCTAGCTTCCGTGCATTAATCACAGCAACTGCTGAAGGTATGGGTTCTAGTGATGGTACTGCATTCCGAGATATGGCATTCAGTATCGAACGAGTCGCTGTTGAAGCAAAAACCCGAGCCCTCAAGGCTGAGTATAGTACAGAACTAGCACAGGACTTGAAAGCAGTTCACGGACTTGACGCAGAGACTGAACTTGCAAATATTCTTAGTAGCGAAATTCTTACTGAGATTAACCGTGAGGTAGTTCGAAGCATCTATGTAACTGCTAAGAGTGGATCCCAGCAGGCAGATTTAAGTACTGCTGGTACTTACGACTTAAATGTTGACTCTGACGGTCGTTGGAGTGCAGAACGCTTCCGTGGACTTATGTTCCAACTCGAACGAGAAGCCAATGTAATCGCCAAGCAAACTCGTAGAGGTAAAGGTAACTGGGTACTTTGTTCCAGTGATGTTGCTTCTGCTCTTGCAATGGGTGGATGGCTACAGTTGTCCCCCGCAGTCAACACCAGTCTTGATGTTGACGACACAGGCAACACATTCGTTGGAACATTAAATGGTAAGATGAAAGTTTATATTGACCCATACAGTGCTACGACTAATGATGCACGATCAAGTGATATTAACTTCGCTTGTGTTGGTTATCGTGGTAGTAATCCATATGATGCTGGTATATTCTACTGCCCGTATGTCCCACTACAGATGGTGCGTGCGGTTGGTGAGAATACCTTCCAACCCAAGATCGGGTTTAAGACTCGTTACGGTATGGTTGCTAACCCATTCGCTCACGATGACGGTACAGATGTCATGAGTGGTGGTAACTTAGTTGCTGATAAGAATGTCTACTACAGACTATTCACAATCACCAACCTACATGGTAACACTGCATAATAAACAGTCTAATCTGTTTTGAGAATAAGGGAGTCCCAAAAGGACTCCCTTTTCTTTTATACATAATATAAGGAGAATTTATGGTATATAATCGTGGATATACTGGTGCAAATGCGGGATATACTGGCCCAGGAATTCCAGATGTTACGCGAGTAACTGATCCAAGACAACCAGACACCAATAATTATCTTGCTACTAATTATTTTAAATTAGAAATAACTAGACTTCCATTAGTCACATATCATTGCCAATCTGTAAATTTACCTTCTCTTTCATTAACACCAGCAGAACAACATACCAGCCTAGGAACTACAGTTAAGTGGATTGGTGGGAGATATAATTGGGAAGATCTTACTGTTAATTTTATAGTTGATGAAGACATGAAAAACTGGATTGAAGTGTTTGAATGGATGGAACAAATTGCCATAATGACTGATGTAAAAAACACATTAAATTATAGTATACCAAACAAACCTACCGGCCAACTTCAAGATTATTATTCAAATGCAAGATTGGCAATAACTAATAGTAGTTATAAGCCAAAACTTCAAGTGAATATAGTTGATATGTTTCCAATAACATTAAGTGGTATTCAATTCAATTCAACAAATACGGATAATGAACCTGTTGTTGCTAGTGTCACATTTGCGTATATGTACTATAATATTGATAGATTAACTTCTGCACAATAATTCTTGATTTTGTTTTAAATTATTGTATAATACACAATAGTTCAACAGGAGAATTCGTGATGAATCTTAATGATATTAGGCTTATGGTTAATAATGATATGAAAATGGACGAAACAGAACTTGATATAGAGTCCATGAAAACACCACAACTTCATAACAAATATCTGATATTGTTTACAGATGAAAAGTTGATATTAGGAAAACTTCAATCAGATATGAATGTTTTGAAAAGAAAGAAATGGCTTTATTATACTGGAAAAATGAGTAAAGAAGAATTAGACAATGAAGGATGGGAATCATTTGATTTGAATATTTTGAAAACTGATATTGATAAATTCTTAGAATCCGATAATGATATTATTACAATTAAGAATAAACTCCTTTTACAACAAGAAAAAGTAAACTACTTAGAAAGTGTTATTAAAATCATCAATAACAGACAGTGGAATATTCGTGCTGCTATTGATTGGTTAAAATTTACTAATGCATCATGAGTGATTTAAAAATAGAACCTGTTGATTCTGTTCATATAAAAATTAATTGTGAGCGAGGAATTGCCAAAGAATTAAGCCAATTCTTTACTTTCAAAGTGCCAAACTATCAGTATATTCCGGCGTACAGGAATAAGGTATGGGACGGTCAAATCCGTTTATTTAATATACATAGTCATTTGATATATGTTGGTTTAAAAGACTATGTTAAATCGTTTGCCAGGGAGAGGAACTACCTCTGTGAGGATAATACGCCCTCTACAGAAAAAAACATATCAGAAATAGATGTAATTGGTTATGTTTCAACCAAAATAAAACCAACACTAGACAGCAAGTCAATATCACCATATAAGCATCAAATTAATGCTATAAGACATGCCATTGATAGCGACCGTTGTTTGTTGCTTTCTCCAACTGGTAGTGGCAAATCGTTAGTGATATATTCTCTTATCAGATATTACGAAACATTATTACCACAAGAAAAGAAAATACTTATTATTGTTCCTACAACCGGATTGGTATCGCAGATGTATAATGATTTTAAAGATTATTCCTCTGGAGTTGAATGGAATGTGGATGAAAATTGCCATGTTATTTATGCAGGTCAAGATAAAATAACAGAAAAACGAATCGTAATTTCAACATGGCAAAGCATCTATAAATTATCAAAAGAATATTTTAATCAATTTGGTGCAGTGTTTGGGGATGAGGCACACTTATATAAAAGTAAATCTCTTATTGCTTTGATGACCAAACTTACAGATTGCTACTATAGAATAGGCACTACAGGAACATTAGATGGTACACACACACATAAATTAGTCCTTGAGGGTTTATTTGGAAGAGTGTATAATGTTACCAGTACTAAGGAATTAATGGAAAAAGAACTCCTATCAGACTTAGAAATAGATTGCATCACTCTTCGTTATACAGCAAAAGAAATACAAGAAGTAAAGCGAATTACCTATCAAGAAGAAATTAAATGGTTAATAGAAAATCAAAAAAGAAATAAATTTATATCAACACTATGTTCAAGAGTGCCAGGTAATACTTTATTATTGTTTAACTATGTTGCAACTCACGGAAAACCATTATACGAAGCAATAAGTAAAGAATGTAAAAATAAAAGAAAAGTCTTTTTCATTTATGGTGGAACAGATACAGAGCAACGAGAAGAAATAAGGCAGATAATAGACAAAGAAAAGAACGCAATTCTAATTGCATCGTATGGTACATGTAGTACAGGAATCAATATAAAAAATATTCATAATATCATATTTGCTTCTCCTTCTAAATCTGTTATTCGTGTTCTTCAATCTATTGGAAGGGGTTTAAGAAAGTCTAAGACTAAAAATAAAGTAAAATTATATGATATTAGTGATAATCTTTGTTTTAAAAAATACAAAAATCACACTATGAGACATTTGGACGAACGAAGAAGAATATATAGTAATGAGAACTTTCATTGGCAATCTGTTAGCATTCAATTATGAGGAAATAATATGAACAATTCATATAGAATACTAAAACTTAAAAGTGGCGAAGAATTGATTACTAGAATTAGAGGTCAAAAAGGCAGTAAAATGATTATTGAAAGACCTATGATATTTCAATCTTCAACTTTAACAGATCCTTACGGAAGAACAAAAGAAGTTACAATATTAAAAAATTGGTTATCATATGCTTCTCAAGAACAAACAAGCATTCCGTTGGATTTTGTTGCAACATTTTTAGAACCAGATAATGATGTGTTAAAATTATATGATTATGAAAAAAGAAAAGATGATTATTTTAAAAAGCAAAATAAAAATAAAAATAAAATTGTAAAGAGCAAGAATAATCAAAAACTTTCAAAAGAAAATGAAAGTTTTGAAGATTCGGATGATATAGAAAGTTTGGTTAATTTTATAAATCAAATAAAAAAAGGAAGCGAAAAAGACTTCTTATCCAAAATAATGGAAGATATTAATAATATGGATAAAGAAGATTTAGAAGAATTACAAAAACAAGCAGATGATGAAAGCACAGACATGCATGATAAATATTCAAACGAATCAGACTATTCTCATTTCATAACTATGACTTTATTTCTTCCACCAGACGCATTAATGTCATTTGTAGAAAACGGATTAATAGAAGAAGAAGATGTAAGAAATATAATCAATGGGTTAAATAACAAAATTAATAATGATAATCTTGATTATTTAGAAAATAGAAATCCTGAAGAATACGGAAACGATTATAGAGATTGGAGTCCGTATCTTTCTGACTACATTATTAAAAAGGATGATGACACTTAAATGCCTTTAAATATATTAATCTATCATATTTCCTCTGGCACAGATAAGTGTAATATAGAAAATAATATTTGTCAAATAAAAAAGTAAAATTATTTTGATTTATTTTGATTTGGGTTTATAATATTGATTATGAGTAAGAAAAAGAACACACACCATTATATTGATAACAAAGAATTCTTTAAAGCAATGGTAGAGTGGAAGATATTGGTTATAGAAGCAGAGAATTCTGGTGATGATAGACCCCCTATTACTAATTATATTGGAGAATGCTTTGTAAATATTGCAGAACATTTGTCATATAAACCCAATTTTATTAATTATGAATATCGAGAAGAAATGATAGGCGATGGTATAGAAAATTGTTTAATGTATGCTCATAATTTTGATCCAGAGAAATCAAAGAATCCGTTTTCATATTTTACTCAAATAATATATTATGCTTTTCTACGACGCATTGAAAAAGAAAAGAAGCAATCATATGTAAAATTTAGAATGATGGAAGAATTAGATGATGGCACTATTAGTAGTTGGTTTAGGGAAAACTATTTCGAAAAAGATAATATAAAAAAGGCAATGTCTGATCATTTTAAGTTATCAGATAATGATATAGAAAAATTCACACCAAAGAAACGGAAGAAAAAGCAAAAGAGTAAAAAGAAAAAACACAAAAAGAAGAATACACTAGATTCTGTTTTAGAGGATGATAAAAGTGAAGATAGCCTTTCTGAATGATAGCCATTTCTCGGCTAGAGGAGATTCACAACTTTTCTTCGATTATTTTATGAA
>Ga0209128_1001266_pt1 | contig 17376 bp, 38 predicted proteins | sample ETNvirnome_6_100_FD_184072 | JGI IMG/M metagenome (GOLD analysis project Ga0209128, IMG submission 184072) | Marine viral communities from the Pacific Ocean - ETNP_6_100 (SPAdes) (version 2) | ecosystem: Environmental > Aquatic > Marine > Oceanic | place: Pacific Ocean | collected 2013-06-19 | reverse complement strand
ATCGCCGACACCGACCGGACATAGCCGTCGATCTGATCGGCGGTCATCCCGAACGTGATGCCCTCCAACGCGAGCCGCATCGCGTCGAACTCCGGGAACACCTTGTCGGCTTCCTCGACCAGGCTGCGTGCCAGTTCGTTCATGTTGTCCGACACGCCGACCGCCGACGGGCCGAGCACCCCCTTGAACATCGCCGACAGCGACTCTGCTGCCGCATACGCCAGGTCGCCGGATGCGGCGACACGCCGTTGGGCGTCGTTGACTGCCAACTCCTGCAACGCCAGGTCTTCGGCGGCGACCGTCAACGCCTCGTCGATTTCCTTGAGTCGGGTTTCGGCATCCTCGACGTCCTGCGCCCCGGTGAAGATCGACGCGTGGGCGTCCGCTAGGCGTTCCTGTGCGGCAGCCAGTTCGATCACCGACCCGTACCCGGCGTCGTATGCGCCCTGCGCCTCGTACACGGCGCGGGTGGCGTCGCGCAACGACTGGGCCTGCTCGCCGGTGATGTTGTTCGCACGGGCCTGGGCTTCGGTCAGGTAGTCCAGTTCGCCGGAACCTGCGTCGAGTTCGGACCCCATGTCGATGAGCGCCTGTTCGACCTCGGTGATCGCGTCCTGCTGCTGCTTCATCTGTTCGATCGACTGGGCGTCGTCGTCGACACCCAGGCCGAGCAGTTCGTTGCGTTCGTCGAGCAGTTGGTTGATCGCCTTCTCGGTCATGCGGACCTGGCGGTCGGCCCGCAGCAACGAAATGACGTTCCTGGTCGCGCCCTTTGTCTGCTCCAGCGACTGTTGCCGGATGCCGAGGATCTGCCATTCGAGGTCGCGGATCGTCCTGAAGTTCGAGATGCGGTTTCGTTCCGCCTGCGCTGCGGCAGCCGCAGCGTCCCGTTCTCCCTGCGCCGTGAAGGCGGCAGCGTCGGCCAGTCTTTGTTCCCAGCGGAGTTGATTGCGGCTTGCTGCCAACTCGGCAGCGGCTAATGCCTCCAACTCCGCAGTCACCGCCTCGATCTCCCGTTTTTCTGCTTCCCAATAGGTGGACGACGTTTGCTTCCGCGCCCGTTCGGTTTCCATCAGCGCGTAGTAGGCCAACTCCTGCTCCGTCAGCGCGCCCGTCGCCTCATCGACCTCACCAGCGAGCGCCTCCTCAGCCGCCGCCAACCTGGTGATCGTCGCTTCTGCCGAACCGGCGTATGCAATCACCATCTCCAACGCCCGGACATGGTCACCTTCGGCCAGCATGGCGTTGACGACTGCCAGTTGGCCGTCGTTCAACGCCGCCTCGTAGGCATCGACTTCCTTCGCCGTATTGAAGTACGCCTCAGCATCCTCCCTCAACAGGTTGGCGTTATTCTCGTGGGCGTCCGCAGAATCAGCCAACGTCAACAGAATGGCCTTCAGGACATCGACTTCGAGTTCCCCGGCGTCTACCGCCGCGAGGATCGCTTCTGTGTCCTTCCCGAGCATCGCTGTCAGCGTTTCGAGACTGCTGATCTCGTCGTCCCGCATGGCGAGGATGGTTTCGATATTCGAGGCGGCGTCCCGGTACAGGTCCGACCCGGCCTCCATCAACGCGTTGTGGTGGTCCATGTCGTTGATGTAGATGCCGAACGACTCGCGGATGTCTCGATCCAGCAGACCTTGCAGCAGCACCAGTTCGCCACGGAACCCCTCAAGTGACGACGTCGAAGGGTCGACCACATCGACAAGGGCACCGAAGCGGTCGCTGAGGGTTTCGAGGTTCGTTGTCAGGATGTTCGACGCCTCGCCGGAATCGACCAAACCCTGGCGAAGCAGGTCGGTGTTTTCTTCCAGGTTCTTCGCGTCGTCAGCACCTCGACTGAAGATTGCGAACAGTCCGGCACCTACGGCGACAATGGCTGCGATCGGCACCAGGATCGCCGACATCGACACCGTCGCAGCAGTAGCCGCAGCCGCCAGCGTCAAGTATGCGCTCGTGATCGACCCCAACACCCAAATCAGCGGCCCGGCGGCAGCCAGGACCACACCGAATATGACCGCTGCTGTCTGCATCCCCGGCGACAGACGGCTGAACGCATCAGCCATCGAACCGATCACCGCCGCCAACGCCCGGAACATTGGGACCACCACCGGCAGGATTGCGCCACCCAGTTCGGTCAGCGACGCCTTGATTTCGCTCATGGCCTGCGACATCTTGAACTGAGCCGTTTTTTGGACTCCCTCGAACGCTTCGTCCAACTTGCCTGTCGAATCGGCCAGTTCGTCGAACACGACACGCGCCTGGTCGGTTGCCACCCCGGTCAACTGCAAAGCGCCGTTGAGGCCACGGATGTCCTCGAACACGTTGGACATCTCCAGGCCGTTCTCCTCCAACGTCCGGCGAAGCCCCTGGAGGGCACCCAACAGGTCTTTGGACGCTGCCGCCCGCAGTTCGTGCAGGTCGATGCCGATGGACTCCATCACCTTCTTCGCCATCTGCGACGGCTTCAGAATCGACTTCATCACGCCACCGAACTGAGTAGCCGACATTGCCGCATCGCCGGATGCACGGGTCAGGAACGCCAACCCGCCACCCACCTGGTCGAACGAGATGCCTAGTTCGGCAGCCATCGGGATCAGACGACCGAACTGTGGTGCCAGGTCCGCCGCCGACGCCTTGCCCTGCTCCACCGTCTTTGCCAACACGTCGGTGGCGTACATTGCACCGTCGGCTGCCATGCCGTAGCCGTTCATCGCGTTGGTGACAGCATCGGCGACGATTGCCGTGTCGCCCAGGCCGACCGCTGCCGCCTTCGCGGACGCCTCCAGGGCTGCCGTGGCTGATGCGGCGTCCAAACCGGCGGACGTGATGAAGAACATCGCGTCGGCCAGTTCCTTCGGTGCCCGCCCCGTTACGCCCGAAAGACCCAAGACCGATTCGGTCAACTGGTCGACCTCGGCTGTGGTGCGCCCCACCAGGGTTTCGATCTGCGTCATCGAGAACTCGAACCCGGATGCCATCTTCCCGGCGGCGAACCCCAGGCCGACCAGCGGCATCGTGACCTTCATGGTCATCGACTTGCCCGCTCGCTTTGCGTTGGCGGAAAAGCGGGTCAGCGACGAGTTGGCCTCAGCCAAGCCCTTTTTCAGACCGATGACGTCGGCTGTGATGACCGCCTTGACGGTTCCGACAAGTGCCATGCCTACCGCCTCCGCCTGCTACGGCTGTCGGCCACCTTGCGCTGGTGGGTGGCTTCCTCATTCTCCAGGCGGTACAACGCCGCCCATTCAGTCAACTCGGATGACGACATGCGATCTAGGAGTTCGCCGACCGTCATGCCGAGTTCCCTGGCTAGCCGGAAGTAGAAGCGACGCTCAGGAGTTCGCCGTCCACGGCGGTCAGCGAACCCGAGGAATCTTTTCCCGCGTCACCCTGCGCTTCCTCCGTCAACCCGGAGGCTGTCATGCACTCGTTGGCGAGGTCGTTGACGACCTTTGCGTTCTTCTCGAACAGCCACTCCTCGTCGCCGTCCTCGAACGCCAGTTCGCCCGTCGCCGGGTCGAAGCAGGTCTGGCTAATAACGTGCCACCACATGCCCTCGATGCGGCCAGGGTCGGTCAGGCCGCCGATGGTGCCGTCGTCAGATGACAACTCGGCAACAAACTGGGCACGCGACCGGGCGGTCATCGACCGGATTTCGACCGTGACATCCCATTCGGGGATGTCGTAGGCGGTGGCGCTGCCGTCGTCGGCAGCCTGGATGGTTTCCCTGATGGACACTATGGTCACTCCTTGTGTTGTTGGTCAGGTTCAGTAGGTGGTTCGCGTCACATCCCCGGTGACCTGAAGGTCCAGGCTGTAGGTGACGACATCTGCGACCGGGTTCGAGATCGAGTACGAAGTCAGGATGCACTCGCCGGTGTATTTGACGTTGCCTCCGGTCGAACCGGCCGGGCCGAAGATGAACGTCCTGGTGGCTGGTTCGGTGCCGATGATGTAGCCGTCGATCGTTGCATCCCACAGGCCACTTACCGAGATTGTGGCGTCACGCAATCCGACCAGGTACGCCTTCGAGGTGGCCCCAAATGCCGTTACCTCCCCTGTGTCGATGGTTTCGGGGAAGTCGACCGAGGTCAGGGTGTTGGCGAGTGACCGGGATGTGCCCCCGGTGTCGTCCAACTCGAAGTCGGTGCTTTTTCCGTGAACAAAGGTTGGCATTTGGTCCTCCTAGAACCGTGCGAAAGTAACCATGAATGTGATGCTCCCTGAGGAGCCTGCTGTGCTGGCGGTTGCCCTGACGTACCGGTTCACGGTGCCTGAGCACACCACCATCTCCGATGTCTTGGTCGAAGCCCCGACAGCGGTGAATGAGATGAGGTCGGCAGCCGACGAAAAGTCCGATGCCGAGTCATGCTGAATCTTGATTGTCGTCGTTCCGCCGCTGATGCTGTTCGTCGGGACGTGCAGCAATCCGGCTCCGCCTGCCGACGACGAGGCAGCGAGTGGGGCGTCCACCCCGGCCAGGTTCCCTAGCGCGTTGTAGTCGATCGACGCTCCCGTGGACAACTGAACGCCCGCCGTCACCCCGTAGGTCATCGCCCCGAGTGCGCCGGAAGTGCTGGTGCCCTGGAAGTCGGCGGTGACCGTCGAAACGTCAGCGACCGGGTTGCTGATGGAATAGTTGACCTCGTCGCACCTGGCGATGGTTGCCCGGTTGCCGATCGTGCCGCCAGCCTGGGCGACCGTGATGTTCGCCGCCGATGCTGAACCGAGGATGGCGTGGAGTTCCTCGTCGGAGCCGTCGGTGTCGGCGGTCCACATGCCCGACATGGACAAGGTGCCGTCGGCGAGGCCCAGCAGGTACGACTTACTGGTGGCCGAGTAGGCCGTTACCTCTGCCGTGTCGTTCGTCAATGCCACGTCGGCGCTGTTGAAATAGTCGGTCATTATGAACTCGTCGAGGTAGACAGCGGTTCCCTTGCCGTGCACGAACGTAGGCATCACTCACCTCCATCGTCGGTCGGGGCAGCAGCAACCTTGGCTTTCGACGTCAGGGTCAGATAGCCCTCGTCGATCAGCCACAGCCCTTTCGGCTTGGCGATGTCGACGACGTCGCCTGGTTCGTAGCGTTTGCCGTTGAGGTTGATGCCGGACTGGCCGTCTTCGCCGCCGGTCACTAGGTACTTCGGCATGGCTTGCCTCCTTATCCGGGCGCAGCGCAGCCGTGGTACCGGCCACTAGGGCACCCGGACACTCTGGTCACTTTGGTGGCCGCACTCTAGTCCATCCTGGCGGCTTGTGCTTGCTGATGGACACATGACTTGCATTCTTCCATTGGGGCACCTATGATGATTGGTGATGGAAGCAACACCAACTACCGAAAGGCCCATCATCATGGAAACCACCCTTACACTCGAAGACGTCCGTCAGGCGTTCAAGCGCGGCGACTTCGACTCCAATGAGTGCTACAACATCGCCCGCTGGGCGAAGCAGGCGCAGAAGAACATCGGTCAGCGCCGGCTCCGCGGAGCACGGCTCGGCGACACGCTGCTCTGCACCCCCGCCGATGGCGGCACGCCCTACCAGGTGCGCCTCGTCAAGATCAACCAGACGAAGTGCGAGGTCGAGGTCATCAACGGCGACGAGTTCCCCGCAGGCACCTTCATCGCGGCTCCGATGGAAGCACTAGAGCAGCAGGTGCAGGCATGACTACCACGACACCCCAGCCCCGCTACGGCGACGACGGCACTTTGCTGACGACCTGCTGCGGCGCGTATTCAACCTTCGGCGACGACGGCGGCCTGATGTGCAAGTCCTGCTACCAGGACGTTCACTTCGGTGAGGGTGACGGCAGCATCAACAAGAACGATCCCGACCATGCGGCCTTCGTGGCCGACTGGGCGGCGTTCCTGATCGAAGGGCTGGTCTGACCAATGAGCGAGCACCACACCATCTTCGGTCCCAACCCGTGGGGCGTCCCAGCGACTCCCCTGACCCATCGGGAGAGGCTCGTCTTCCTCTGGCTGGACTTTCGTTGCTGGCTGGAAGAAAGGACTGGCCGATGAGCGAGACCATGACCAACCCCGGCCCCGGTGAGGATTGCCGATGCGAGGATTGCCTCCTGGAGGACGCCTGCGCCCGGCCCATCGCCACAAAGGGTGACGCTGTCCGATGGTTGCGAACCATCGCCGAACACGGATGCGCTTTCCACCTGGATGACGAGGCCGACGACATCTGGCCCGGTTCCTTTGGGTCGAGCATGGAACAGCGCCGGCTGGAACTCTGGTCGGTGAGCGACCCGTGGGCGCTGATCGAATCCGATGAAACGCTCTCGCGTTTATGGAACCTGGAGGGCTGATCCATGATTGAAACCACGACCTGTTGCTGCGACCCTTGCACCTCCACAGAACTGGGCGTCGAACCCGACATGCGGCTGGGTGATACCTGCGTTCTTTGCTGCTGCCGCGAGTGCGAGCGGTGCGACACGCTGATCGACCTTGACTGCGAGAACCAGATCAAGGACGGCGCTGATGCCGGGTACTGGGATGTCTGCGACATCTGCCTCCTGGACACAGACATTCTGTACGACGACGAACTAGAAGCCGAAAGGCGAGAAGGGATGCACCGATGACCACGACCCACGCCACCACCGTCACCCCGGCCGAGCCGGAAACGACCTACCACACGGGTGCCTATCGGATCGACTGCTCGGTCTGCGGCACCGTCGCCACCTACGCAGGCGAGCAGTTCACGCTGGTCGAGGCCCGACGCCATGTCCGCTACTTCGAGAACCTGGAGGGTTGACCGATGATTGTCGTTTCCGGCACCCGGATCCGCCTGGTCCACGTAGCCGACCCCCACACCCGGCTCCAACCCGGCACCCTCGGCACCATCCGAGGCGTAGACATGCTCGGCACCATCCACGTCAAATGGGACGACGGATCGACCCTTGGCCTCATCCCTGAAGAAGACACCTGGGAAGAACTGGTGGCTCCGTGATGAGGACGAACCAGTTCCAGTACCTCGACGCCGACGACGCCCGGATCGGCACCGCCGACTACCGGGGCCACGCCTACTTCTGGGCACATGAGTGGCGGCACTACCTGCGCGACCTAGGTGGCTGCCCGCCAGGCGTCACCGAAGCCCGGTACAGCAACCTGTTGCGGCAGATGCGAAGGGCGGTCCACCGCGACCTTCTGCGCCTCGGCCTTCCGCTGGTCGGCGAAACAAACGACCACCACACCATCATCCGATACCACAGGCTGCACGCCCTGGCCCGACTCGACACGGCCCAGGCTGACAGCCCCCAACGAAAGGAAGCACCCAATGGGTGACCGCGGCAACATTCAGATCACACAGACCTACCAGGTCGCAGACGGCAGCCGCCAGGAAGCAACCGCGTTCCTGTACACGCATTGGGGCGGCTCCGAGGTGGCGACCGTGTTGGCGTCCGCGTTGAAGCGCGGCTACGACCGAACCGGCGACCCCGAGTACCTGTCCCGGATCATCTTTCAGGAGTTGATCGGCGACGACCACAGCAACACCGGGTTCGGCGTCTGCCTTGGTGCCGTGGGCGACAACGAGTGGCCCATCCCGCATGTCTGGTGGAAGCCGGTTGGTGCTGATGAGGCGGGTTGGCCTGCACCGAGCCGGATGCTCACCGTCACCTACCAGGACCGGGACTACTCCGCCGACGAGTTCATCGACGGGTTCTACGAAGACCCGCTAGTTCGGGGTGTCGCATGATTGCGCTGCTGTGGATGGTCAACCCGTTGTGGCAACTGGTCCTGGCCCCTGGCCTGCTGGTCGCGCTCGGCTGGTGGCTGCGGGGTGTGGCAGATAGCCCAAACCATGACGCCCCTAGCCCCTACGATTGGCAAAACGAGGAGGACTACCAATGACCGCCACCACACTCGACGACACCGCCGCCCGCCTGGATGAGATGCGGGTCGCCGAACCCATCGAGATTCGGCTTGGCCGCAACGATGCAGCCACCGCCGCCTCTACCCGGCTCCAGCCCGTCGGGTTCCCGGCCATGCTGGTCCTGGCCCTATGGGTGGACGGCCACGGCATCATCCGCACGTCGCTGGACAACGGGCGCGGCGGGGCGTCGCAGTCGATCTCGAACCTGCAACTCACCGAGATCATGCCGAAGAAAGCGGTCGCAGGGTGGCAGGCCGAAGCGGTGGCGGCTGCCGGGTCCGGTCTGTACCAAATCGGGCTGCTCCGATGAGCGCCTGCGAACAGCGGTGCGGCAGCGAGGCGACGGTGTACGCCATCGACCCGATACCGGGCGGGTGGGGCGGCAAGTATTGTCAGCCATGCGTCGACGATCTCAACTTCCAGGTGATCGACCTGAAGGTGGCTGACCGATGAACGACACCGACCTGGAGATGACCGAAGCCGTCGAGCGTGCCGCAGACCACGCCGACTACTGGACCGCCCCACACGCCTTCCGATGTGCCCACTGCCACGGAGCGGCGGGAGGGTTCACAGGCTGGGACGACGAGTACCTGTGCGAGCCGTGTTTCAGGAAACAGGAGGTCGGCTAATGGAGACGCACAAGGCGATCTGCTACGACGACGAAGGCCGACTGGACTGCTCCTGCCGGTGCCGGTTCGCCGAAGCCCAACGACGCATCGAAGACGAGTCAATCAACCAGGAGGCAACATCGTGAACAACACCATCGACCACCAACCCGGCGACGGATGGCGCTACGTCGTCGCCGTATCGCCGTTGCCGTACAGCGGTTTCGAGGGCGGCGGCGACGTTGACGACTACGCCCTGGTGTCGGTGTGGGTGCCGGGCGACCGGAGCCTGCCGGACGGTGTGGCCCGGACTTACGTCATGGCCCGCAGCGGGTACCTGACCAACGGGTACGTGGCAGAGAAGTTCGGGAAGGGGCTGGACGACGAGCGACAGCGTCATGTGGCCGACGCAATCCGGCTGGCGTTGGACCGCCCGGAAGTGTCCCTGGATGCCGTTGAAAGGCTGGCATCGTCGTGAGCCGCTACACCTGCAAGCACCTCGAAGCCGACCTGGCCCGACTCCGCGAGTCGGTGCCGGGCTGGACCGGCGAGGACGCCGACGGCACGTTCCGTGTCGCAGTCCACGACCGGGGCGGCGACTACCCGTACCGCTACACCCTGGTGATGGAATGGAACGAAGGTCGAGGCCAGGTCGGCAACAACATTCCTGGTTGGCCGTTCGGGTGGCCCGGTCGGTACTTCCGCACGGCGCGTGAGGTGTGGGGCGAAATGTATGCCGCCGCCTACCAGGCGCGACTGAAGGTGGCGTCGTGAGGGAGGGCAAGTGCGTGCGATCCGGCTACTGCTGCAAGCAGTCGGCCTGTGGATGGGGAACCTGGGACGAGAAGGCGCACCAATGCGTCCACCTCGAAGGCCAACAACCGGGCGAGTACGCCTGCGGCCTCTACGACGAGATCGTGGCGCTCGAAGCCGACTTCCCAATCAAGATGTTCGGCGCGGGCTGCACGTCGCAACTGGGCAACGAGGACCGCGACGGCGTCCTCGTTCGGCTCCAAGCATCGCATCTGACGAAGGTGGCGTCGTGAGCATGATCTACCGGCGCATCACCCTGGTGGTCGCATCCGACGACTACGGCGACCCCGACAACCTCGAACTGATGCCTGCGGTACTGACCACCCTCGGAGCGGTCGAAACGCCGTACATCGGCGGCACCGGCATCCTGGTGTTGGACATCGACGAGGTGCCGTTGCACCTGGCTGAAGTCGAAGCCATCGCCGACGTCACCGAATGGGAGTTCCCACCCACGTTCAGCCCGGCGATTGACAACCAGGAGGCATCCGATGAGTGACCAGGACCAGCCGTCGTTGGAGTACGCGGGCACCACCGGGTTCGTGAAAGGTTCCGACACGTCGATCGCCCATGCAGGGTTCGAGTCGGAGCGTGCCGGGACCATCCAGGCTGAGGTGCTGCGCCTCATCCTGCGTTCCGGGCAGGCCGGTCGCACGTCGCGTGAGATCGAGGATTTGACAGGCTGGCGGCACCAGACGGTTTCGGCAGCCATCCGCAACATGGAACTCGACGGCTGGGTCGAGAACGAATCATGGGGGCGTGTCGTCAAGAAGGCCGCTGTCCGCGAAGGTTCCCATCCGTACATCGCCGCCGGGGTCGCCTACTCGATGCACACATCGGACCAGAAGCGGCTACTACTGGAGGCGACGCCACGCAACGCAACGTACAAGCAGAGGTGGAACCGGGTCATGGCGGAACTGCGGCAGATGGTGGACCAGGGCTGCGTCAGCGAGCAGGGAGTCATCACCCTGCTGCTGGAGTACGACCCGGAAGCGTCCAGCGACCTTCTGAACCACGACAATCCGCTGTTCTGAGTAGCCACCGGCGACTAATCGGCCACCAGACGCCCGTATTAGCCTTCCTACGGCCACCAAGGCCCATTTGGGGCTAACCACCCACAAACAGCCCCACAACGCCCCCACGGGCGTTTTTCGTTCAGGCTGGGTCGGCCTCCACCGAATGTTGGCCGTCGACCCCGGCGACGTTCATCCGCTTGCACCGTGGGCACCGAATCCGAAACGGGGTGGACACCAGTTCAGCCAGGAGCCTGTCACACGTCCGATCAGCGAGTTCGGGGAACTCCTCGACGTCGCCTGCGTTGGGGGCGGCACACCGGACGCGAAACAGGGTCCGCCGCGTTACCGGGCGGCGTGACTCGCTGTACGGGTCGGCCATCTCACAGCGCCTTGACCGCCGTGAAGTTGCAGGAGAACAGCATTCGGTCCTGGTCGTCACGCTCAAACGCGAACGGCGACTGGGTGGGTTCCACCTTGTAGTAGGCGGTGCCTGAAAGCGACTCGTTGATCACCTTGGACAGCGTCTTCATTATGTCCACGGCCAACGCCTGACAGTCCGAGTAGGCGACGGCACGGGTGTGGCACATCACCCCGGCGGCTTCGATCGGTGGAGCCGAGTCGGCCCCGAACACGTCGACGGGTGCCTGCCCGGCGGTTTCGTAGATTGCGACGCAGGTGTCGGGGCTGTCGGGCATCCGGCCCAGGAACAGATTGGTGCCGACCGTCAGGGTCGTGTCGGTGACGTTGGCTGCCATGAACGTGCCGAGGTCGGCGAGGACTGCCATCACAGCACCTTGTTGATGGCGGCAATCATGCGCCGAACCACCGTGCGTTGGTGCCGTTTGGCTGGGATCTCCAGGTACTTCGCTCCCCTGGTTTGACCGGGGATACCCGGCCCGATCCCCGACTTCTTGCCCACCTTCGACTTGCCCGGTGGCTTCGGCGGATGCCACCAATCCTCTTTCTCATGCTGGATCAGCGCATACGGCGCGCCGGGGCCACCGTAGGCAACGGTCTGCGAGATGAACCCGCCGGTCGACGACTTGGTCTTCGTGACCGACCCCGCCAGGATGCCCTCGTCGAACGGCACCAGGGTCATCGACTCGTTCTCGATGTCGGTGGCGATCTTGTCGACCTCCCGGTTGACCGCCACCTTGATCTTCAGGTCAGCAGTCGCCAACACCCGCCGCAGATCCTCCAACCCTTCCAGCCGCACCGTCATGTCATTTGTTCCCGACGTAGGCGACGACCGCGACCTGGCCCAACGGGTCTTTCATCGTCTTGACCTTCACCAACGGCCGGGTGTCGCTGACAGGTGCAGGCAGCGTGATCTGGTCCTCGACGTTGAGCGTCAGCGACGAATCCGGGATGTAGACCACCCACGCGATCTTGGTGGTTTCGTCGACGTCGCGGTCGGCTTCGTTGGCGCGCCGGATGTAGGCGTCGTAGGTAGTCGCCCCGCCGGTGTAGGTGCGCTCCCCGTATGAGTTCACCGAACTCGTTGACCTAATGTCGACCGTGTCCGGGGTCATGTTCACCTTCAGGTCAGTCAGGAACACCGTCGATGGCGACGCGGCAGCCATCAGTCAGCGCCGGTGAACAGCGGTGCCAGTTGCTCCCCGCCGCCCTCGCGGTCGTCGTCAAACTGGCCCTTGAAGAAGCCAGGCCGCACCAAGTCCGAGTTGTCCCAGTCGATTTCCTTGTCGGTAATCGTGATGCCGCCTGCATACGGCGTCGGGACCGACCCTTCGCGGGCAGCGATCGCCCGCAACGATTCAGCCTGCTCCCGGTACGCCTTCGCCTTCTGAGCCATCGACACCCGCATGTCGCCGACAGCCTGGTCGGCCAGGCGGGAGAACTTCGACGCGATCGTGATGCAGCAGCGGTACGCCGCGTCGTACAAGCCGGTCGTGGCCGTGTCGCTGCCGGTGACTTGCGAGTTGACCCAGGCCACCTCAGCGTCCGCCAGCAGTTGATCGTTTGTGTCCGTGTCCCCGATCAAGAACCGGATGGCGTCGCGGGCGTTGGCTGAAGGGTCGCCGTCGTAGGTCCAGGCCATGTGTGCCTCCAGTCAAGATGACACAGGCCGGGAGCCAGGCCAATCAGCCTTGGCCCCCGGCCCGAGGTGGGGTTCGGTTGTGTCAGTTGATTACGAGGTGACGTTCGAGAGGAAGTAGCCGAGTGCGGACGACACGATCTTGAAGTCGAACGCTGCCTCGATCTCGATGCGGTCGGCCCGGAGGGTGTCCATCCGGTAGCGGCTGATCGCGCTCGACGTGCCCAACCCGGCGGAAACGCCGGACCAGTTCATCGTGTACCCGGCGGATGGGACCATGAGGCCCGGAGCCGACGGCGTGTAGCACACCAGAACGTCCTTGTCACCGACCTGCGAATACGAGGCGGTGGCACCCTCCTGGGCGGAGTTGTAGACGGACGCCATGACCAGCACACGGTCCACGTTGAAGACGCGGGCGAGGAGTTCCTCGGTGACCGAATCCTGCGACGTGTACTTGATCCGGTCCACGATGTCGGCATTGTCGACCAGGGCCGAAAAGGCCTTGTAGGACATGATGATCGTGTTCGGCACATAGCCGGTGTTGGTCAGGACCGTGTTCTTGGCGGTTTCGACGTCCGCGATGGGTGTCGACGACGCTGCATCCCACAAGGGACTTGGCGTGGCGTCGGTTCCCCAAATGCTGGTGGTGAACGCGTCGGCGGCCCATTGGACCTCCTGGCGGATCAGCATCTGCTGGGACAGGAAGCGTGTCGCGTCCATGTCCGGGTTCAGCGGGTTGTCGGAGTTCGCTCGGGTCTGGTCGCCGATGTCCTTGTGAAGTGCGAACACGTCACAGGAGTACGACGCCGTGGACAGGCTGTAGCCGGTTCCGGCGGACTCTGTTCCGTCGGCTCGGCGCTGAACCTGGTCACGCATGAAGTCAGCCTGCGAGTATGTGAAATACTTGTCAGTCTGCTTGGCGACGTTGACCACCGGGAAGGCCCGGTTGGCGACGAACGCATACGCCTCTTGTTGGTACGCGACACTCATATTTGTGAGCACCGCGTCCACATGGACGTCTGTTGAGGTTGGCTGGGGCATTGGTCAAGTCCTCCCTATGCCGCTCGGCAGTTGGTGATGTTGAGAATCATCGACGTTGTCTCACCGGCGCTGGCCGCCTCGATGCATTGTCCGGTCATGTAGACCGTCGTGTCGGTTCCTGGGCTGATCGCGTCAGCCTGGGCGTCAGCGGAAGTCCCGATGAAGTTGGCAGCGGCGAGTGTCCCGTCAGCGACTACCTTCGAAACGCCGGAGATGCGGACGATTGCCTGCTGTCCGCTTTCAGGCTTGTTCTGAAGGATGCCGATGGGCGCGTTCGTGATCGCCGTAGCCACGTTCACCGTTGTGGCCGAGGCCAGGACGACGAAATGGTACTGCTTGGCGGACAGGTCGGCGGCAGCGGTGAAGGTGCCGATGTCCTGGCCGATTGCTTCGTAAGCCATAGGTCAGACTCCCTGTTCCTGCCGGTACCTGGCGTACAGGTCCGGGTTCTCTGACGCCACCAGGCCGATGGCCTCGGGGACGCTGCTGGCACGGCCGCCTTCGACAGCGGACTTTGCCAAGCCTTGGATCTGGTCCCAGGCTTCGGTGGACGTGTCGTCCAGGTCGCTGCCCAGTTCCTTCAGCACCCCGGCTTCGGCGAGAGCCTCCGCGCATCCATCGAGGATTTCCTCAACGGCGGCGGTGGCCTCAGGTGACGTGGCACGCAGGGCACGAAGCACCGGGGCGAACTCGCTGGCGACGACACCCGGAAGGATGTGCCACGCGGTGACTCGCTCGGTGGCCTTCTCCATTTCGCGCTCCTCGCGCAACGCGGCAGCCTCAGCCGTCGCGTCGTCGAGTTGCTTGCGGAGATCGGCCAGTTCCTTCGTGACCAGTTCAGCCTGGTCGTCGGCCTTCGCCAGTTCGACCGGCTCGGTGGCCGGTTCGGCGTCGGCTACGACTACGTCGTCAGCCGGAGCGTCGATGGTGACTTCTGCTTCGAGGTCCATCTTCGTTCCTTGGTCGGGTTCAGTTTGATCGTCCAGGTCGGCGAGTGCTTGGTCCAGGACGGCGGTTTCGTTCTTGCGAACTAGCCACCCTTCGTGAAGGTGCGCCGGGTGGTCTACACCCGATGTTTCTTCGATCGTCAGGTCGACGAGTTTCCTGGTGTTGGGCATGTGGCCTCCGGTTGGACGGGCGCAGAATAACACGCTTGTGATTCGTTTGTGGTGAACCAGAAAAGAATCGTTGACTCTCTCCATAGGGGCACCTATGATGTGGGCATGGAAATGCACCGCACCCCGAAGACCACCCCCGATCCCGGCTTCGTTCTCAGCCGCCGCCTCGACGCCGAGGCAGCCCGCCGGGAAACCCGCCGAGTCTGGATCACGGTCCTCTCGTTCGGCCTCAACACCCTGCTCGCCAAGGAAGGCAAATAATGGCTGAACTCACCCCCATCCTCGACAGCCGTGGCAAGCCCGCCACCGCCGGGTCGGTCGTCAAGGGCAACACCGAGTCCTACAAGATCAAGCAGTGCGGCGACTGCGGCGGCGCGGTCGCGTGGGTCAAGTCCTCCAAGGGCAAGTGGTACCTCGCCAACGCCCGCCCGACCAGGGCGGGTTCGTGGAGCGGTCCCGTCGGTGGCGATGGCATCGCCCGCGAAGGCTGGCGGGTCTACAACTTCGAGCCGCACTTCAAGGACTGCGGCCAGTTCATCGCCTCTCAAGAGTCGGCAGACATCCGGCGCGAGGTCGATCGGCGGATGAACGCCGACGAGGAAACAATCGCCAAGTGGTTCCTCGCCAGAACGCCGGATGGCAAGACCGACTATTCAGTCAAGGAAGCAATGGAAGCCGAGTTCGAGGCTCAGGTCCGGGCCGAGATGGAAACCGCCAAGGAGGCCAAGTGATGAACCAGCCCACCACCTACGCCGCAGCCGCCAAGGTCGCCGAGACAGTCACCACCGAAGAACTTCAAGCCCTCATCGCCCAGTCGGACACGGCAATCATCTGGAGCGGAGCGGGACGCCACCGCTACCAGGCATGGCTCCTCCGGCTCGACGGCACGATCGTTTACACCCATTGCTTCCGGCGCAAGACCGGCCGCAAATACAAGGAAGCAATGCACGCCCTCTACGCGGACACCGTCGGCCGCAGCGCTTCCGAGCGGCGGGGCGCGGCTCACCGGTTCTACGACTCCCGTCTCATTCTCTCCGCAAGGCATCCGATCTTCCACTTCGAGCGCCTCGGGCGCATCGTCCGCTGGGAGGGCTGACCGATGACCAAGACCAACCCCACCACCAACCGACCTGAGGAGGTCACCGAAATGAACACCACCACGCTAGAGAACCTGGCCGTCTACACCGGCGAAGCAGGGTCCACCGACAGGAACATCGTCAGGACCGTCGCCACCTTCGGTGCCGACACCAACGTTGACGTCGGTACCTGCGACGGACGCCCCGAGCCTCAGATCGACGAGGTCGCCCGGAACGCTGTTCGCATGACGGTCAACTCATCCTGCTGGGACGACGACGCGGGACGGGTAGCCCGAGTCGCAACCACCACCGCCCTGACCGCCCGGCAAGCCCTGTCCCTGGCCCGCGATCTCATCGCGCAGGCGCAGCAACTGATGCTGGACGAGGGCTGACCGATGAGGGAACCCACCACCTACCGTTGCAGCGTGTGCGGCTGCACCGCCCAGGAACAGGACACCGCCCTGGTCCACGGAAGGGCGGCTGGCAACTACAAGCGGGCAGGCCATCAGACCATGCGACGCGTCTGCCGTGGCTGCACCCAATGGAACGTGAGCGACGCACACGAGAAGGGCTACCGGCTGCCCACCGGGCAGGTCGACTGGCAGCAGGCCGCAGACCTACTGAACATCACCCCCGAGGAGGGCTGACCGATGAGCAAGACCCGAAGCATCTACCTGCCGCCCGCAGCGGTAGCCGAAATCACCGACCCGACCCCACTCGACGGCGCAGACCTGGTCGACGCCGTCCGTGACCACATCGAAGCCCACATCCGTGGCACCGGCGCATCAACCGCCGAGGCGACCAGGTGGGCGGCGACAGTCACCGCCGTCGAGATCGCCCAGGCTTGCGAACGGCGCGGCCTCGACGGCTCATACATCGAACCGCTGTACCGATTGCTCGACTGACCCTGCGGCGTTCAGCCCCCGGCTTCGGTCGGGGGCTTTCGCCGTTTTCAGTCACCGTCCAGGATCGTCGCCCCACCATCGACCACGAACCGTTGCCGCCCACACTTGGTGCAGGCGTCCCAAAACAGCCGGGTCGTGTCCGACCAGTCCGACACGATGTCGGTGCGGTCCCAGTCGTGGTCGTCGTCGGTGCGGCACCCCGTCGGCGGGGGCGGGATCGGACGCTGGTCGCCGGTCATGTCGCAGCCTGGTCGATCGTCAGACGGTACCAGCCCGCTGTATTCGCGTTGTAGACCCTCGCCTCGACGTAGTAGGTGCCGGGCGAGAGCACCTTGCTGATGTAACTGTCCCAACAGTTGCCTGAGTCTGGACAGTCGGGTTCGCAGGTGCAGCCGTCGTCGTCGTCGCTTTCTAATAGGGCATCGTTCGAGTCGTACAGGTAGATGAATGGATCTCCAAAGCCGTCCTCCCCGTTTGCTGTTGTACCCGGCCAGCCGTCGCAGGTCAGGTCCGTGGCGGCGGTGATCTGCACCGTCGTCGTTGCCGTCACATCGAAGGTGACCACATCGTCGGCGTATGTGCCGGATTCGATGTCTGCGATGCAGAAGTCGCCGAACCCGGTCCACGCCGTACCCACGGAGTCCGCGACGACGCAATCGTTGAGCCAGTCGCTGACCGCCGTCGCGGTGGTCGTCACGTCGTACGGGTCGCCCTCGGTGATCGCCGTGTACCCGTCGGACCAGACAACCGTCGTCACATCCGTCCAGGTCGTGACCGTCGTCGTCACCGTTGTTTCTTCCTCGTACCACCAGCCGTCGGTGGCGTTGCGTTCATGGGCCGTCGAGGTTTCGCTGCTGCTTGTCGC
>Ga0209128_1001258_pt1 | contig 17435 bp, 22 predicted proteins | sample ETNvirnome_6_100_FD_184072 | JGI IMG/M metagenome (GOLD analysis project Ga0209128, IMG submission 184072) | Marine viral communities from the Pacific Ocean - ETNP_6_100 (SPAdes) (version 2) | ecosystem: Environmental > Aquatic > Marine > Oceanic | place: Pacific Ocean | collected 2013-06-19 | reverse complement strand
CAAAAATATTAAGATCGCTTCTTCTATCTTTGATCTCGCATATTTTTTCGTATCCCAGCCTTCTTGCTCTAGATCCCCAGTATTTTATATCTAAGTCATTATACTTCCAATCAGAGTCTGGATAATGCGGAACAGTTCCGCACCAAAATAAATCTATATCTCTTTTTGAAAAATTATAATTTTTAACTTTGCTCTTAAGTATAAGTGTATGATTCATATCATCGCAAAAGTATCCCAGGGGATACACATTTTCTTCTGGAATGGGATAGTTCTTACACAGATCTGAAGATGCAGCCCTTTGCGATTTAAAGACTATATAGTTCTCCAGCCCATGAGAATTCATTATGTGATTAAACAGTCTTGTGTCCAGCTTGAAATCTACTGGCTTATAACCATTTCCGTCATCATAGTCAAGAAGAACTAGCATTTTTGAATCATTGTTTCCAACTATGAAGAAAGAGAAACTTTTACCAAGACCCCTTCCCACCCAGGCCGGATTAGACTCACAGTCTTTTGAAGAATATTTTGAATAGAGCCACCTCTCAAATGACTGCATGAAGTCCCTTGCAGAATGGGACCATTCCATAATCTTCATAGTCTTACCTCGTTAAGCATATTTTTTCCTCAGAGATTCTTTTTCTCCAATATTCAAGTAGATCTTTCATTGTTTTTGAAAATTCTATCTCAGGCTTCCATCCGGTGTGATCGGTGAATTTAGTTGTATCTGGCACCTGTAAGTCTGCGTCTATTGGCCGTAGCCTTTCCGGGTCTATCTGAACATTTATGTGCTTTGCTTTAGACAGCATTAATAGATTGTCTAGCATTTCTCGGATAGAGCAAGTGAATGTTCCGCCTATATTATAATACTCACCAGGAATTGGGTTATGAGTCACTAGCAGATAATATGCCCTAACAGCATCTCTTACATCAGACCAGGTCCTTAGTGAATCTAGGTTTCCGACACGTATTACTGGCTCAATTAGCCCTGCTTCAATCATAGCTATTTGCTTTGCAAAAGTAGACTCTGCAAAAACATCTCCTCTCCTCGGCCCTGTATGTGTAAACATTCTAGTCGTCATAACTGTCATATTACAAGCCTCAGCATAGTATCTTCCTAGTAGATCAGTTCCGACTTTTGATATCGCGTACGGAGACGCCGGGTGGAACCCACAGTCTTCTTTGATGGGAATGTTTTCTTTTGACACTCTTCCAAAAACTTCTGAAGAGGCACAGACATGAACAACGGGATTGAATCTAGAAAGATGTATATTTTCTAATAGGTTTGCTGTTCCTATTATGTTTGTATGTAGTGTCTCTATGGGAGCAGCAAAGCTTGTCTGGGGATAGCTCTGAGCAGCTAAGTGAAAAACGTAGTCTGGCTCTGATGTATTTAAAGCCTTTGTCAAGGACGGATAGTCATTTAAGTCACCGTAAATTAGACTTAGCCTGTCTTTCTTGTTAATTCTAGAAAAAACATGCTTTAGGTTGTTTAAATCATCATTCCATCTACAGAACCCGTATATTTCCCAGTCAGTATTCTCTAAAAGGTAATCTGCAAGGTGAGATCCAACCATTCCAGCTATGCCGGTTATTAAACATTTATTCGACATATCCGCCCGCTGCATCTCTTCTAGATAGAATTGGATTTTTAACTGGCCACCAGAAATTCCATTTAGGATCATTCCATTTAATAGTAAATTGTTTCCCTTCAGAAAAATGTGTATCTTGCTTATAGTAATACATTATTTCACTATCCATTGATAAAATAGAATTCCCTATTCCAGGTGGAAGCAAAAGCATTTTCATATTACTGTCGCTTAGTGTGAATGATTGCCACTTTTTATATGTCGGAGAATCTTTTCTATTGTCTGCTATCAGAGCATATCCTGTACCCCTTATGACTGTGACTAGCTTGGTTGTCCTAAAGTCTCCATGTAAACCCCTTAGAACATGCTTCCTTGATATAGAGATGTCGTCCTGAACAAAGTTAATATTTGCTATTTCTGAAAACTTCTTAGAGTCATATAGTTCTATATAAGAACCCCTAAAGTCTTCAAATTTTTCAGGAACTATTTCAAGAACACCATGCAATCTTGTCTCTCTAGATATCATTAGTAAAGCATCCCTTTTTCTCTTGCCCATGTCTGAACTTCTATTATGCTATTTTTTATCTGTTCTCTAGACATGGACTTTCCCCAGGGTGCATTTTCTGAATATCTAAACGGTAGTCCAGCTTCTTCTTCATCAGAGAATCTGTAAAGAAGATGAGAGTGATTATTCCAATTTTTGTCGATATATTCTATTCCGTACTTCTCAGGATTTCTATATATGGTTGATCCCGGAAGTGGGCAGAAACCAGATACGCTAATATAGTCTGGCGATACTCTGTCAAGAAACTCTATAGTCTTTTTAGCTATATCATGCTTTTCACCAGGTAATCCTAGAATCAAGCATATCTTTACTTTTATATCAAGATCTTTGCAATTCGATATAAAGGACTCTATTTTCTTTTGAGACTGCCACTGTTTGTCAATCATTTTCATGACATTGTCATCTACTGTCTCAATTCCAACTGAAAGCTCTAGGCAGCCAGAGTTTTTTGCAAGCTCGAGCTGCTCTCTTGAAGCTATGCTGATAGTTTGACCTCTCCACACAACGTCACAATCTTTTATTGCATTTAACGTTGCAGATGATATCTTTTTGTTTGGATGTATTGCAATTTCATCTTTTACAAGAATTCCTCTTACACCATAGTTTTCTTTAAAATAGTTTATTTCCTGCTTTATTGACTCAGGTGCTCTTACCTGTAGCTGGTTTGGAACATTGTATACACAGTAAGCGCACTTAAAAACACACCCTCTTGAAAAGTAAGTAAGTGTAGTGGGTATTTCACCATATTGAGAAAATATTTTATTATTTACAACTTTTTCATGCGGTAGAAAAGATCTATCAGGAATAAGAGTATCTCTAAATTGAGTCTCTTTATAGTCTGATGTGTATCTTCTTTTGAGGTTTTTTAATCTTGTATCCTCTATTATTTTGCCAAAAGCTGTTTCTCCCGGTCCGACTACAATTGAATCAAAAAAAGACTCGCACTCATCAGGGCACATGTCTACGTGAGTTCCGCCTGCTGCATGTATTGAGTTAGGATACTTCTTTTTTAGCAAAGATGCTATTGAATATATCTCAGCTGCGTCTCCAGTCTTGAATATCCAGTAAAAATAAAAATCTCTTTCTGGTGTATTTTCAACAGCATGTACTAGATCTTCAGCACTATTATCTCTCATGTCGTACAAGTCTATGTCGTATCCTTGCTCTTTTAGATGAGTTGAATAGTATACCTCCCAATATGGCTGGTGTTTCAACGGGTCAATCCAGTAATGCCAAGAAGGCACTATAAAACAAGATTTATAACTCATTTAAACTTTCTCCAATAAGTCAAAAAGACTTAAATTTTTACTGTTTTCTAGACTGGTAACTGGAACTCCTCTTTCGTCTCTAGCAGAATCAAATACATCTTTTAAAAAATTATAAGGTGTTATTTTCACTAATTTTTCTCACTAAAATAATTATTTCTATTTTTATAGAGATTAGAGTTTTCAATAAACCACTGAACTGTCTCTTGGATTCCCTCTTTTAGAGTGACATTACATTTAAACCCATGAGACTCAGCTCTTTGTGTATCCATAATTCTCTTTTTGTCACCTTTTGGCTTTGAAGTATCCCATACTATATCAACAGACTCGTCATACGCGTCTCTTACAGTCTCAGCAAGATCTTTTATTGATACTCCGGAACCGGATCCTAAGTTTACTGGCTCTGTGATACAATTTTCAACAACGTGTACCATACCTCGTGCACAGTCTTTTGCGTGTATAAAATCTCTAATAGGAGTTCCGTCACCCCACACAGCCAAAGGAGACTCACCAGAGACTATTCTGTTTATAAGTGATGGAATAACCATAGCATTCTCCGGATCAAAATTATCCCAACTTCCGTATACGTTTGCAGGCCTTACTATTGAAATATTATTCTTGCCATTTTGTATAGAATAGGCTTCAGCTTGCAGCTCGCCAATTCTTTTTGCCCAGCCAGGGAACTTATCATGCTCTGACGGGAAAGTTTTCCATACATCTTCTTCTCTAAATGTCTCAGCCGGGTGATACACTCCGACAGAGCTTGTATACATGTACCATTTTACACTAGATCTCATAGCAGCTTCCATCATTGCTGTATTAAACATTAGCATTGGGACCATAAAGCTGGCCGGTCTTTCCCTAGACATTTTAGGAGATCCCTTGATTCCAACAAGATTGAAAACGTAATCTTGGTTTTTGCATGCAAGCAAGCAATTTTCCATCACAGTTAAATCAAGCTTCATAAATTCTACTTTTTCCGGAAGACCCTCCGGGTTGTCAAGAGAGACAACTCTTACTTTGCAGTTTTTTTCAATTAGCATGTCAACTAGATATCTGCCAATCATGCCTGTTCCGCCAGTAACAAGAACGTTTGAATTTTCAAGAATATTATTCATTTTAATCTTCCCATATTATAGAGGGTATCTTTTTATCCCAGCCAAAAGCTATAACCCATGACCAAAATCTAAGCTTGCCCTCTAGTATTTCTAGATTATACTCACTGTCCTTAAGCCTTTTCAATCTTATTGCCTTTAAAAATTCTCCTCTTTTCATTTGATTTGCAAGCTCAAGAGGGCTTGGAGACCAAAGATTTTTATTTTCCAGAGCATCTTCGAGAGATGCATACCCAGAAGCCTCAAGTCTAGAGCTTTTTAGTATAAATTTTGTATCAATTTCAACAACAGGCGGTATACAAGAATTACTTATGTCTTCACTGTCTTGATTTGATAATTTAAAATCTGTGGCTGAAAAATTCTCTTTTATTCTCTCGAGCTTGCTAGAGGTAGTTAAAGCTACCATCTTTTCTAAAGAGCACATCCAGCTTAGTACTACCTGAGCAACGCTACAGTTGTATTTTTTTGCATACCGGCATAGAAGATTTACTTGCTCTTTTGTGGCTGCCATCTTGCCTCTCATAAGAGGGGTATACGCTATAGGGGTTATGCTATTTTCTAAGCAGTAAGGGATGATATTTTTTTCCGAAGATCTTTCACAAAAATTATACTCAAACTGAACACTTGAGAGGGACAATGATGATAATAAAGAGTTTATCTTTTTCACTTCAGAAAAAGAAAAATTACTTACACCGAAAGATCTTATTTTTCCAGAATTGTATATTTTTTCTATTGCCCTAGCTGTTTCTTCAAGAGGTATTGCAGGATTTGGCCAGTGAACTTGATACAAGTCTATGTAGTCAGTTTTTAGCCTCCTCAAGCTTTCATCAACAGAATCTATTACACCTTTGTAATCAGTTCTACCAGGTGAAACCTTTGTTGCAAGAATAACGTTTTTTCTTTTTCCTTTAAGAGTTTTTCCTATAATTCTTTCAGACTCGCCGAGACCATATATTGGAGATGTATCAATAAAGTTTACTCCTAAGTCAATACTTCTTAAGAGACTTTCTCCTATTTTATCGTAACTAGAGGTTGAAGACTTTGATCCACCTATTCCCCCTCCGAAGCCCAGAGTAGATATTTTAATATCAGATTTTCCCAATTCTTTGTATATCATTTATGTCATAATCCCTAGCTGCTTAAATTCTTTTACTATGAATTCAATACATTTTTCATACAAGCTTCTTGGCTATTCAACTACAAAATACGAAACTCTTGAGGCATAAGGAAACCTCTTTAGCCTAATGTTTGGCAATCCTACAGACTCCATCAAAGCGAGAGTTTCACCTGGGCTGTCAGGATCGTTTAGTTCATCAAATCCGACTACTGATCCCTTTGTAAGCCTTGGCAATATTAAATCAAGACATTCCTTTGTAGGCTTGTATAGATCAAAGTCAAAGTAAACAAGAGATAAGATTGTGTGAGGATTTTTTTCAATGTATTCTCTAACTGTCTTAGTTGCGTCTCCTTTACAAATTTCAAACTTTTTAATATGGGCAAGTGGATTATCTTTCTCCTGTGCATTAAGAACTTTCTCCAAATACACATCATAATCAGGTGTCAGTGAAAGCTGACCCTGCTTCATAAGATTTGATTCTCCGTCATTTTTGTGTATTTCTGGAAAACCTTCAAAAGTATCAAAAGCAACTATTTTTCTATGTCTATTAAAAGGTTCATATATGCCTCTAAGAGAAGAGAATAGAGATACATTTTGGCCCCATCGCGTGCCGAATTCAAAAACTTGACCTTGAACATCAATTATTTTTTGATAAATGTGATTAATAAAAAGTATTCTTGATAAATTTTTTGAATTTATAAATAATCCTAAGTTTTCTAATTTCTGATCTTCTGGTATTGGGCATTCATACATGAGATGTAGCATAGTATTTCTTGCATCCATCTCAAGATCATTAGAATAACAAGGTATGTCCGTATTCTTTTTCATATTTTAATATCTCTCTATAAATCTTGATATTTTGTTTTTAATATCAATTGTATCAATTCCTAGCTTTTTGTGAATACTTTTTCTTGAAGTCTCAAACATAAAGTAAAATCCATCATCTATAGCAATAATATCACAAGGCATAGTATGATTCTTTATCTTAAGAAAAGACATTATTTTCTCTCCAGCGCCGCCTGATCTTAGATTTTCTTCAACAACAATAATTTTCTTATCCCGGCAAGCTTCTTCGAGGCTTGCACAGCCTGACGGGCTTACTTTGTACATGTCAAACAAAGCTGGAAAAGTTTTTCCAGAATCCCTTATAGAAACAATTGACTTATAGCAAATCTGTGTCATATACCCGGTAGAGATTACAACGTAACTAGAATCAGAATGTATTAGTTTCGAGAGACCATTTTTTGAGAAATTATCTTTATCGTATAGTCTTGGCAAAATACCTTTTTCAATTCTGATATATTTTGGAGATTTTTTTAAATATGACTGCTTTACTATTTCTGAAGTGTTAAAATCGTCTGTTGCATTATACACGCTCATGTTAGGCAAGTTAGACATAGCTGACACATCTTGAAGACCATGATGAGTTGGACCATCTGTGCTATATGTAAAGCCGGCGCCGACACCAATTATGTTTACATCAAGATTTTGCGAGCATATATCAATATTAATTTGCTCAAGTGCCCTAAGAGAGACAAAGTTATTTATTGCATAAACATACACCTTTTTTCCAGCTAAAGCAAGACCGGCTGCAACGCTAATAGTATTTTGCTCTGATATTCCTGTATTTAAATACTGGTCTGGAAAATCATCTTTTATTTTATTTAAGCCAAATGCTCCGTGGTCTGCAGTTAAAATGATTACGTTTTTATCAATTGAAATATATTCATACAAAGAATTAAAAAACGCATCTCTCATGTCAACTTTACTCGACACAGCCTAGCTCCTTTAAAGAAGATTCTAGAATATAATTATCAATACTTCCGTGATGCCACGAGCTTTGATTCTCCATAAAGCTAACACCTTTTCCCTTAACTGTATTCGCAATTATAGCTGTAGGCATTGACTCATGCCTCTTTTTCAGAGAAGATACGATTTCTGATATATTGTGCCCGTCTATTTCAATAACATTCCACCCAAAAGATCTCCACTTTTCTGAGAATGGCTCTAGGGAGTTTATTTCCTCAGTATTTCCGTGAATACAAAGATTGTTTCTGTCAACTATTGCTATCAGATTTGTTAGCTTTAAGTGAGATGCCAAGATTGCTGCTTCCCAGACTGATCCCTCATAGCACTCTCCGTCGCCAAGTATTACAAAAGTTGAATTATCTAATTCGTCTAGCTTAGAAGAAAGAGATATTCCGACTGCTACGCCGAGACCATGCCCAAGAGATCCTGATATAAAATCTATTCCTGGGATTCTAGGATCTGGATGCTCGCCTAGAATTCCGCCAGAATTCATCGAGTATAAATCATCTTTTGTTATTAGCCCAATATCTTCAAGAATCACATACTGAGATATACAAGAATGACCTTTGCTTAATATTATTTTATTTCTATTTCTTTTCTGAAAATTCTCTAAAGAGATATTAGCAATTCCTCCGTAATATAGCGATGATAAAATATCGATACAGGAAAAAGCTCCGCCGACATGACCTTTTCCTATCTTATTAATAATTCTTAATATTGTCTTTCTGTGCTCCAGTGCCTTGTCTGATATTTCTTTAATTTCCAAGTTCATTGATTGTAATATTCCCCATACTCTACTAGAAGAGTAGACCTGCCGTCTTTTCTATTAAGTGCTTTTTCATATGCTGGGATTATCTGATCTTTATCTTCTAGCCTTATGACATCTATATGAGTTAAAAGATTTCTAAACGCATCGGTATGATCTTGTGTGTGCTGAATACCTCCGTCTAGAGGAACTTTTGCGCCAATCGAAGTTCTAATAATTACATTTGGCGTGAAAGTGCCTCTTGTCATTTCATTCATTTTATCAAGGTGGTTAACTAGCTGATTTACAGCAAGTAACAAAAAATCAAATCTTGGATAGCAAGTTACTGGAACAAATCCTTCTAGCGCAAGACCTGTCGATAATCCCATTTGCACCTCTTCAAAAACAGGTGTTTCAATTTTTCTATTACTGGGTATTGTTTTTAGAGTATTGAATATTGAATTTCCACTATATGAAACTGACTGGCCAAGAAATATAACTCTTTTATCCTCTGCTAGCATCTCCATTGATTTTACTAAGTGATCTATATACTTCATAATTTCACCTTAAAATAGTATCCATTCACCAGTTCCATGGTGAGGATATCCTCGTTCATAATTGTAATAAAAAACATCTTCTGGGTGACTTGTTTTTTCCCCTCCCCAGGTTTCATCAGTTGGAGTGTTAGTGCTCATGTTATTATCTTCTACAACTATCTCAAGTGGGAGATTGTGCCTTCTTGAAAACTTGTAACACTCATGAAAAACGCCTGTCTCTGCTGTCATATCTCCTACAAATAGCCAGACTTTTCTATCAGATTTTTTTAGCTTTAGAGCTTTAGCTACACCAAGAGCTATTGGTATTACTCCGCCTACAATAGAAGATGTATATAGTTTTGGACTTTCTGAATAAACACTCATGCTTTTTCCAGAAAGTATGAGCTCCCATAAATGACTTTCAGGAACTCCGTGTAAAAGAGCATGATAGTGATTTCTCCATGATGAAAAAACCCAGTCATCTGTATTAACATATTGAAATATTTCAATTAACTCTTCTTCATTGTTTTTTGACATATGAACGGGACCAGATATTGTAGCTTTTTCATATTCTTCTTTTACCCTGAGTTCAAAGTTTATCAAATCTTCTTTTGTCAGACTTACTTTTCTTTTATTTTTCGATTTAAATTTTTCAGGAATGTGAAGTGACATTTTACTATTCTCCCTTGATATTCTTATTATACCAGACAATAGTCTTTTTTACACCATCATCTAGAGAATATTTTGGAGACCACCCAAGTTCATTAAGTGCCTTATCAGAATTAAAAGCTAGTTTTGTATTTATACTTGGCTTGTCTAAATCATGCTTTGTAGTAAGTTTTTTTCCAGAATGTTCAATAATTTTATTCACTATTTCATTTACAGAGAATGATTTTCCCATACCTACATTAAATAAATCGTATGCTTTATCCTGATTTTTTATTGCTAGATGAATAAAATCTACAACATCGTCGACATAAAGCAAATCTCTTTCAGTTGTTCCGTCTCCCCAGACTATAATTTCGTCACCGTCTGAGGCGTTAAGAACTTTCGTTATTGTTGCACCAAACATGTGTGACTTTTCTAAATCATACTTGTCGTAAGGACCGTATGTATTACTATGTCGTATTACTGTATGCTTGGTTCTTCCCAGAGAAGAGAAAAATTCACACATCTTTTCAACGTAGATCTTTGTCCATCCTACACCAAAGTAATTCTTGGGCATATCTTCATCTAAATAGTGATCTTTTTCAGCGACCGGTGATCTATCTGGGTTATACATGACACCGCAGCTTAAAAATAGCAAGTGACCTACACTATTATCATAACAAGCTTGGAGAATGAGAGAGTTCATAACAGCATTATCTGTTACGTGAAGATATGGTCTTTCAATAATATCTTTTGCTCCTGATGTTGTTGCTGCTGCTTGTATGACTACATCATAGTTTATCCCTCTTTTAAAGACTGCATCTATGCCAATCTTTGTGGTTAGGTCACAATTAAAGAAAGTCTTATAATCATTGGAATTAGATGTTGTCCTAGAGTTTCCAACACCGTATACAGCAAAGTTATCATCTTTTAAAAATCTGTTCGCTATATTCCTGCCCATAAATCCAGATGCGCCGCATATTAATATATTTTTATTCATAATCCTATCTCTCCTTTTTTAAATTGAATAACGGGTTCTCGCCGTTTAACAAAGTAGTTCTTCACAGAAAATTTATTTTTTCGTCGGTGAGCAGAATAAGAGCAGTGGTAAAAATTATTTATCTTGATTACTGTTACTCTCTAAAAATAACATATAATCTCTTATCATCTCTACATCTATATTTATCTTGCAACTTGATCTGCTTTTCCAGTCTTTCCCCCATGCCTTTTTAGCAATTTCTGTATCTCTCTGCGTTTCATCAGATAGTGACATCCTTTCTTCTATGACTAGAAGATCATTTAGCTTATAATAGCAGCCTGCTCTTTTTCCAACTTCTGCTAACCAGCTATCAATAGGATTTCCTAAAGATCCAACTACATTAAACCACTTCTTCGGCAGGGCAAAAGAAGTTGGATTAGGTAAAATCTTTCCACCTCTCTTTACAAGAAGAAAGTATACACCAAATGATTTTTTATAATGATTGTAAAGAATGGTTGTCCAGTCCTCAGTTTTCATGATATAATCATCTCCCCAAAATAAAATCATCTCACTATTAGGTGATGTTAGTGGAATCATTAGATTAAAGTACTCGTTTATCTTCCCGTACCCCATTCTTTCACATGTAAGACATCCTATCTTTAGGTCTGGGAAGGTATTAGCTGTAAACGACATTATTTCATCTCTTGAATTTGTGTCATCATTATCGCAAGCTATAATAATCTCTATGTCTTTAAATTCGCCTAGTGAATTGTATAGACTAGATATTGCTCTTTTTGCTAATTCCGGACGCCTTCTAGTGGGAAATAAAACTGATACCCGTGCATGCATGATTATTCTTCTTTCCAACTAATTTCCCAATCTTTAAACTCTGCAGCTAGGCAGTCAATCTTATAGTCTTTTCTTCCTCCAGCAATTTCTTGAATTTTATTCTTTGCAGTGTTTCTTATACCGTTTAAGCCGTGAGTTAGTTCAAGATTATTTCCATCTTTAATTCCTTTTCGATAATTTGATTCATTGTGCCAGATATGTAAATTCATCTGTGAAAGGACCACAATTGATCTAATTAAATCTGCATCAATAGATTTTGATTCAGGTAATAATATATCAATATCATGACAAATATCAGCTATTTCACGTGCATACTCTGTCTTGTGGTCTGCAATAAATACTTCCTTGAGCTGGACTATTGAAAGTCTATCAATTAGCTCAGAAAGAGTCGGAAGATACTTTCTATTATTGCTCATAGTGATTTTTCTCCCATGATGTACGGAATGGCCAATCTTGTCCAAGACCTATTAACAATTCCAATATATGGGTCTATCCAAGATCCCATATCAATTGATTGAACTTGCACATTCATATCCCACAACCTCTTGTTGAGGACTCTTGATGACTGTCCAGTAAATGGAAGAACAATATCAACATCGTCAATGTTATTTAAAACTTCTGGCCACCAGCCATTGATATCTGAATATGAATTTATCTCAGGGGTGGCGATATAGTGATTAATTGGGCCAAAGAGCCCCTCCATTGCAATTTTTGGACGAGAGCCTATGAACATCTTTTTCTTGTTAAAAATATTTCTAAATATAAAGTCTTTAAGTAGTTCTCTTCTAAATGTGGCATACATGTAAAAGGTACATGCATTGTAGAATGTTGTTTCTTTAGATTCATTATTAAGCGCGCTGAGAGATTTTTCTTTTACATCTTCATTCCACCACTTGTGCGCTTGTTCTCCTGTCTTATGATTTCCTTGCAAGTTCAATATATCCATACCATCTTCGAATGGCATATTGGATACATGACATCGAAGATAGTTTTTATCCTCAATTAAAAAAGATTCAAGCATTTCTTCGTGAAGTGATTCAGTGAGCAATGTTTTATTTGATCTACCGAGAGTTTTTCCTATATTTTCTCTTTGCATCATCATAAAATCTACATCACCAAATCTGGAAAAAAATAATCTTTTTTCATTAAAGAGCATTTTATCAAGATGGTCGAATGTTTCTACAGTTGATATAGTTCTAATATCTTTCACTTTTAATCACCCTTGACTATACGATGACTATCTTCATCAAAATGTTGAGTAGAAAATTCAAATAACTCTGTATCTTCAAGAGCTATAACTTGATGTCTAAGGCCGCGATAAACATGAAAATTGTCACCTGGTCCGAGAATCTTTTCTTGTGCACAATTTATATCATCTCTTTCAGAATACTTTACAAGAATCTTTCCAGACTGAATATAAAATACTTCATCTTTTAGCTCATGATAGTGCCACGAGCACCGCCTATCTTTGACAAAATACAGCAGCTTTCCACAATATTCTTCGCAATTTACTATCCACTTTTCGAAACCCCACCCCTTAGAGACAAATTTAATCGGTAAAGAAGTCTTCATCATTCATACCCTTGTCATCAACATAAATGTCTCCTGATGGCTTTCCTAAAAATAGATTATGATATAATACACCCCACCCATCTAATTGTTTCTTTGTAAATTCATACATTAGTTCTATTGCTGCTTTCTGATTATCGTTAGATCTGCCCATTCCACGGGCTGTTTGAAATATTATTGTGTTCCCGTCCAGATATAATTGATTTATCTTGTCAATTCTTGCTTTAAACGGTTTTGCATTCTCATAGTCTGGATTTGACTGAGTGCATATTGTTCCATCTATGTCAAAAATAAATTTCATCTTAAATCATCTAATGATATAACATAAGTGCCAAAATTTTCAATCGCTCTAGACCCGCAAAGATTTGCAAATTTTATAGACTTTTTCATATCACCAGATTTCAAATATTCAGTAATTAATCCACATAAAAATGTATCACCTGCGCCACAAACATTAGCAACTCTGAGAGAATTGCTTGACGATGTTTCTAGATCATCTATTTCACTTTTAATTGCTGGAAATAACTCGCCTCTCCACATTGCACCCTTCCTTCCTGCAGTTACTATTAGTTCATAAGTACTGGGAAGAAATATTGATTCATCATATTCTATTTCATTAATTTTAATGATACAATTTTCAAAGCATGATAGATCTTTTTTCTTAGAATCAACAAATATTGGCACGTCGAGATCTTTACGTTTTAATAATATTTTTTTAATTGATTCAGAATCTAAAAATCCCTTATCATAGTCAGATATAATGACTGCAGAGTAATTAGAAAAGATAATACTGTTGATTTTTTCTTCACTGATTGTACATAATCTTTGACTCTCACCTGTATCAAATCTTAGAAGATGATGCATAGTCCTTTTATCAATAAATCTTTCTTTTGTTATTTTTTCATGATTAGTAATGATATCTACAGAGCTTCCTAATCCTACCAAGTTTTTGTAGACATTCCTTGCCATTCCGCCAAATATTTCGCTGTTAACATGTCTTAGCACTGGAACTGGAGCATCTTGACTAATTCTTAAACAATCACCATAATGGTAGATGTCTGTGCAAGAATCACCGATTACTAATATCTTTAATTGTTTTCGTTGTAGAGTGTCCATTTACTAGTCCAAAAATTTTTACTTCGCAGAGATCTCTACCAGCGACATCCCCTATATTGTAATCTCCGCCCTTCACGATTATATCCGGCATAAGCTCACTTATTAAATTATATGGTGTATCTTCATCAAATAAAATAACCTGATCAACAAATACTAGAGACTCTAGCAATATCTTCCTATCTTCTTGAGAATTGATTGGTCGGTTATCACCCTTTAATCTTCTCACGCTTTCATCACTATTTAATCCAACTATCACACGATCTCCGCATGACTTGCAGAATCTAAGAAGCTCTATGTGCCCTCTATGCAAGATGTCAAAGCAGCCATTAGTAAAGATAGTTTTCAATTACTTCTCAAATTATTCAAAGTTTATTAAATTACCTGTTGAGCATGACTGCTTTATTGCATTCATTATGAAGGAATCTAAAAAAGAATCTCTAACTGAATAAAGAACTTTGCCCTCAGCTAGAGAGTTAACTAGAGTACACATGGCTGTCTCTTGATCAGTAAAACCTATATCACCATAGGGATTGGTCCAAGTTACACCAGAAGCTGAATCAGATATCTCTAACACAGCTCCTGAAGCTGACTTTATAACTGATACATCCATCTGCAGTGTATCTAATCCTTCTCCTAGATATCTGATATCTATGATCTCATAATCATTGTCTTTATCGTCTTTCTTTCCAGAAATAGCTGTTCCATTTCCTGAGTAATATCTTAAGGTTTGAAGAGATCTAAACGGAGCTATCTTACAATTGTATGAAAAATTATGAGACAATATTGCACCATTATTGAATATCACCTGTGCTACATCCCAGAACTCTGGTTCATCTTTAATGTTTCCATTTTTATCTCTGAACTTTGGGATATTTGCACCAACTGATGATCCGAATACTCTGACGGGGATTGCATCTCTTCCGAGATAAGTTCTTAGCTGTGCCATGGCGTGGTAGTCTAGTGTCCTGCAATCATTTTGAACAAGAAACGGTCTAGCTAATATTTCATCATCTATTATCTTATTCTTAAACTGCTCTATGGGAAGATAAGGCCACTGTTCTGCTACACAAATATTGCTTGAAGATGCCATATCAAGATGTGGAATTCTGTGATCTGTTGTAGGTGTTTCAATTAAGATCTTATCAGAAAATTTCGTTATCTCACTTAAAAGATCATACTGCACCTCTGGTGGGCAAAATGCTACAACTACGTCTGAATTTTTACAAACTTCTTCATTTGACTTAAATGATTTTATTCCAAACTTATCTATAACCTCTGCCTCTCTATCTGCTCTTCTTGTGTGGAATCCAGATATTTCAAATATCGATGATGCCTTCTTAAAGAGTGGCATGTAGACATTTTCAACCCTTTTACCGAATCCAATAAACCCAATTCTAATCTTATCTTTCATTTAATTTTCTCATTTTTTCAAATTTTTCTTCAAGCTCTAAATGATGACTCTTTTGTGAATATTTTTCAATAAATTGATCTCTAGTTACGAATGAATAGATAACCCTCACGCTATGACTATTCTCATCATCTGGAATCACACCGTGCAATAGTGAAGTATCGAATAAAATAAACTCACTTACTGATGAATCATATCGAACTTCTGGAAAGAATTGTGATATTTGTGCATCAAAGTGAGATAAGCCTGGAGCAAGCATGTCTCTATCTTGCTGAAAATTCCATGCGCATGCATGGCTTCCTGCAAGTATTTTAAGCTTGGGCCTTGATTCACTTTCAAATGACGGATAAAATATCAATTTATGAACTGATGGATTATTTCCCACAGCTTCATTGTTTATGTAATATGAGTCTCTATGCCAGTCCATATAGCTGTTCATGGCAAATGATTTTCTTATCTGTATGTGAGAAAGTACAAGGTCTAGCTGGGTAAAAGTTCTAAGTGACTCTAATATTTTATTCTCTATTAAGATTTCAATAAATGATTCACTGAAATCATATACGTTTGGTCGAAGGTCTAGGGTATCCTTATATTTTGACTCCCAGAAAAATTTACCAGATAATTCATCACTATCATTTAAAACTTGTAGAGATCTGACCATTTCGTCAAAACACTCAGTTTTTTTGAATGTATTTTTTGTAAATCCATTTAGAAGATATTCATCTTTATTTGTCATCCTAGCTCCAGAAGCATTTTTCTAAATGGTTCAAATCCGCCAGGTATTTTTAATTTTTGAACTTGTTTATTTGCAAACTCTATATCAGGAGTTGCGCTCCAGTCTTTATTAAAAATACTTGCTTCTGATAATATTAGCGGTGCTAGACCGACATTTGTTGAGATTATCGGTGTCTTGGTTAATGCACACTCTACTATAGACTGAGGGCCTCCTTCACATCTGGATGCAACTACATAAAGATCTAAACAATTATATAGCTCATTAACTATATCTAGATCAGGTAGCTCTATATAAGTGTAGGGTATAGAATTGTGGGATAGTCTATTAATGACATATTGCCTTCTCCACCCTGCAAGCAGTACGTGGATATTGGGCTTATCTTTAATCATATTCTCAACTAGATCACAAAATAAATCTGGTCCCTTTTCAAGCTTTGGAGATATTAAGTCTGAACCCTCTGTATCTCTTTGAAATGATCCTACAACATACTTTCCAGATAAATCGTATTTCTCTCTAAGCTTAGCTTTATCAGATATTTCAAACCACATGTCTTGATTTGCCCAAAACGGATGTTGAAATATTGGCTTTTTTGTTAGATTTTCAATTTGCACAGCAGCGCTTCGACACGGTACATGATACATATCAACAAACTGATCTCTAAATAAGAATTCTCTTATCTTGTCTTCTGTGAATTTTTCTGGAACTATATGATGAATAGTTAGAACTACTTTTTTCTCTTTGAGAATATTATGTGATATATGATTCCAGCACCAGCCTGCAATAAGCCACACAGCATCTGCTTCAAGAATATTATTTGTAGAGATGTCTTTATTATTATCTCCCCACTCCCTTGAGAATCTATCACAAATCCAGTTCTCGTTAGCTGCTAGTGTAAATACCTTCATTTATCACTCATTATTCATCCATTCGTCTATGTATCCTGTGAGATTTTTTTCTGTACTAGTGCTGTCTTCAGGGATTAAATTATCTTCATATAGAACTGTGTAATCATCTTGTGTAGCTGTGGCTGGGTCTATTGGTGACTTCTTCCAGTTTCCAAGCCCGTCTATTGGTAGATCCCATCCAATTGAAATTGCTGCCTCTTCTATTCCGACAGGCAAATTTCTTGATAAGAATAGTTCCATGACTTTATTGTAATCTCTTATTTTATAGTAACAATACCCTTCTTTTGCTTCCCAGTAGTCTCCATATCTCTTATTGTATCTTACTCTGGCATTTGTTCCCCTGCTATCAGTAAAAATTGCAACAGCAGGAGATATCTGTGGCATGGCACAAAAAACCTGTGGATTTTCAATAGTATCAAGGGTTGTTATAATTCTCTTTCTCATGTCATCCTCAGAATTAATACCTTTTTCATGACCCTCGTTATTT
>Ga0209128_1001257_pt1 | contig 17452 bp, 21 predicted proteins | sample ETNvirnome_6_100_FD_184072 | JGI IMG/M metagenome (GOLD analysis project Ga0209128, IMG submission 184072) | Marine viral communities from the Pacific Ocean - ETNP_6_100 (SPAdes) (version 2) | ecosystem: Environmental > Aquatic > Marine > Oceanic | place: Pacific Ocean | collected 2013-06-19 | reverse complement strand
GGGCCATCTTCTGGAGAATGGCTTCTTTACGTTCCGGTGAATAATGGGGCATGGTTGTCCTCTGAAATATTCAGGCGACAACTACGCTGACACATAGGGGGTGTAAGTGGGCATGGGAAACTCCTGCCATGGGTTGTACGTTTGCACTGGATCTCGCCACTATTGGAGTGAGGCGGGTTTGTTTCACTATAGCAACGCTTATCTGCCGGGCCCCGGCGATTTACGCTGCCGATCACGGTTGGACGGTTGCAGGTACGTGAAGACAGTGTGGTTGGTGAGATTATTGAACTGGCGGTTTGATCAGATGGGGGAGCCGTGACATGCTCCGGTTTCTGCAGGTTTCAAATTCGACTCTCACCTAAGTCGATATACCGCCGAGTTAAATAGGGAGAAGCCTTTAAGGGCCCCGCCTGCCGTATTCGCAACCTTCGGTACGACAATTAACGGAAAACCGGGACAGATTTATTTTTGACTAGGTGACAGGACAGTCACAAGATAATTAAGAGGAAACACAATGCAAAAAAGGAACGCAGTAGCCCTTTCGGCTGTTCCGGATCTGGTTTTCCATCCGGTTGTTGTCGATGGGCACTGCGCCATCGTCCAGGTAGCGCGTGATGCAGTGTATCGGCAAGCGGTTTGGCTCTGGTTTGTCGGATTTTCTAGCGCTTATCCGGTGGCAGGTCTTTGGTTTCCCGCTCGATTTCGTAGAGGGGTTCTACCCCGTTACTGCGGACACTTCTAAAAAGAGGCACAATATGCCAAAGGACTGTTAACGTCCTCCGGGCTGCACGCAGCATGCCCAGAGAACGGATCGTCCATCGAATTTACAAACCTAAAAATGCGCTGGTTTCGGCTTCGGTTCCCTGTGGAGTTGCGACCACAGAATAGGTATATTCACACACAGACTCGCTACCATCGATAGACCAAGACAACGTAATGGTTTCCGCGAGTTCTCCAATAAATGCACCTTGCTCTGAATCCCAAGTGTATGACTCGCTGATATCAAAGACATTTTCAAAGATGTCACCCGGTTCGCCCGTTGGATCAGCTTCCGTTTCTTGATAGGTCTTACCAACCGTCAGAGTCGACTGAGTGAAATCCAGAAGCCAGAATGATCCGGGCTCAGAGGCGTCACTGGTTACGGTAACCTCTGTCCCGTCTCGAGACCACGTCTGGGTTTCGGTTCCTACTTCACCCACGGTTGGGCCCCCGCCCGAATCACACTGCATGGTCGCAGACTCGGTTTCAAAAAGATCACCCTGAGAGTACGCAGTCAGCTCGGCTTCCCAGCTTACCGTAAGCTCTGGATTAGCATTTTGCTCAGCGACATAGGCCTCAGCATCACTTTTATTTAGAAAATTTAGAAATTGCTCCGAAGCGGGGCACTCTAAAGCTGCCAGTTCCGTGTCCGCGGAGCACGCGTAAAATGCCTGCCGGTCAGAATCAAAAGATTTGCGAGCGATGTATTCTCCAAAACCTGGCCAGAAGATAACCCCAGAAGACAGCACTTCATAACTTCCGGTTTCGATATCCGTTCCGGTCCCGCAAAGATCCAGTGTGTAGCTGGTGCCATCGAAAGACGTTTCTTCCACTAACCAGTCAGGCCCGCAGTCCTCAGGTTCCTGTAGAGCGGCGTACCAGGTTAAGCTTTGAAGTTCGCTCTCAGTAAAGGCAAGCGCCCTCGGTTGTGTCGCCGGATCTTTCAGGAAGGTGGTTGGTTCTTCGCTATTAGGATTGAACACAATTGACGTGTCAGATATCGATGCGCTGATCGTGCTTGGAGATCCCACGCCATTGACAGGTCCGGTATCGCCGTTGTTGTCGAATAAACCGGTAAAAGTGATCGCGTCCGAACCCGGTGAAACAGAGTAAGTGCCCCATTCCATGCCTGACGTTTCTGGCTGCTCATCGAACGGTGCCTGCTCGTCGATTTCCATGTGCACGTAGGTGCCATCAGCGAAAAAGATGAGCGCGAGGGTATCGTTGAAGTCGGCAACATTAGCAACTTTCCAGATCCCGACAAGCTCGTCCATGGTCTCTGAGGCTGAGCGGGAAAAGACTGTGGACTCACCGTCATCGATACTTGAATTCCCGTTTTCGTCGATTTCAAAGGTGAGTTGATCACCAGATACTCTGGCGAAAATATCGAGACCGCCATTCACACTGCTCGTGAGGCCAGTGTCGAGGTTCCGATCGAAATCGATGTCGACGGTCAGAGCTCTCGTCTCTGGATCGAGCGAATATGTTCCCCATTCCATACCTGATGTCTCAGGTTGCTCGTCCAAAGGCAGCTCTTCATCCACTTCAAGGTGGACGTATGTGCCATCTCTGAAGAAGACGAAGGCCAACAGTTCATTGTCGGTATTTTCATTCACCCATATACCGTTAATGCCAAGGTTCGCAACAAATTCGACGCCTTCGCCCACCAAAATGCCCTCGAAATGCTCAAGAGCCTCGCTGGTGCTGATGAGACTGGTAGTCGGAGAGCCAGAGTTTTCGACTAGGACCTTAACTGCCGTCAAGTTTTGAAACTCACTTTCACTGATAAAGAAATCAACTGGGGTCGCGTTGTCTTTAGCCAACTGATTGATGGTGATTCCAGTACTTGTAATGCCGTCGTCATCTAAGCTTTGGAGCAGGCGAATGATATTGATGACAGTGGGGTCGGAGGTGTCGGTAGAGCCCGCGAGGTCCAAAGGAGTGACTTTTTCAGTGGCGGGCGCAGGCGGAAATTCAAGGTCGCCGATGAAGAAAGTAACGGTCTCGCCCTCAAGGTACTTGAACTGACCATTAGCATTGGTCACGCCATCGGGAATAGATTCTGTGCGGTATCCGATGTTAGCGACTGGGCTGTCGATAAACCGGCCGGTCGAAGTGGAGGGCTCTGATACAGGAGGTGAGCCATCTGATGACGAGCCTCCGCCACCACAGGCAGTAAGTAAAAACTGGCCCAGGACAAGAGCTCCCATCCCTGACAATCCTTTCATGGGTTTTCCTCTCTTTAATTGTCGAATTCGCTCAATAATTCGTGCCGCCTGATCTCGTCCGCCGAACCAAGTGCTTGGACGTACAGTTTTTAGACACAAACCAATTAAAAATGACAGATTTTGTGATGCATTTAACATCCACACAGGGCGCCAGGCGTATTAATAAACTGGCATGCACTGGTGACGGCGAAACTCTGCGCCATCCAACAGACTCGTGGAGTAAAGCGACGTTCACGCGGTTCACCTGTGGCTTCAAATTAACCAAAACTCAGGCTATCCACATACATCAAATGGAGTATGCGCACTCATTGCCAAGGAGACAGACCAAGCATGATGGATAAAAGCTCAGTGCTAGATCTGGTCGGGGAGATCTATGAAGCTGCCTATCGACCAGAACACTGGGTAAGCGTGATTCAGCAATTATGCGCAGCGCTAAACGCAAAATCTGCCGGCATTTTTTGCGAAGACTATGTCGAGAAACGTCGCACTCTGTTGGCAGCGCACGGGTTACCGGCGTTGAGCAGCTACTCTTATCGACTCGGACTTGGTCGGTATGACCACGCCTATCGAGTAATGCTGGAAAAAGCGGAGGGTGCAAGCTCAACGATTATTGATCATCAAAAAGTTAAAGAAGATCATCCTATGTACTATCGGCTACTGCTAAAGCCGAATGACGTAGGCTATGTTGCAGGTTTGAATATTTTCAAGAATGCCGAGTGGCACGTGGGTCTGGGGATACATCGATCATTTGAGGCAAACCCATTCAGTGAAGAAGACCTCCATCTCATCCAGCTTCTACACCCTCACTTCCAAAGGGCACTCAAAATCCAGCGCGCCTTCCAAGCTATCAAGAGCCACAATCAGAGCATGAAAGCGGCTTTATCTCACTTGGCAATGGGTGTGGCTCTGGTCAAAAAAGATTTAACCATAGTGTTTCTGAACGAATCAGCCAAAACCATTCTCGACTATCACCCTGCCCTTGGAGTAAAAGATGGGCAATTGAAGGCGTGGAAGAACGAGCACCAACTTGAGCTGAGCGAGGCGATTGAACATTCTATACAGTCCGAGTCCAACGAGACGAAATACAATGCACGAGCAATTAGCCTCCATCATTCGGAGGCTTTGGCACCTTTGTCCTTAATCTGCGGCGAAAAATCAGAGGCACCTGGCGAGGTTTCGCTTGTAAGTATGCAAGACGTCGCGCTCCTTTTTATAAGCGATCCTGAGACCAATATCCGCGTCTCCGCCGATGTCTTAAAACAACTTTACGAGCTCACCCCTGCAGAAACCAAATTGGCGATCGGACTTCTCAATGGCTTGAACCTGGGAGAAATCGCTGAGCTAAACGGTAATAGCGTAACAACGCTTAGAGTTCAGTTAAGAAGTATCTTTGATAAAACGGGAGTGAAAAGACAACAGGAGTTGGTAAGACTTCTTGTCATGCTATCTGTTAACCGATCCGATTAAACGGCGATCACCAGACCCACATCGGCGATTTGTAGTGGTCAGCTAATCCAGGAAAACCGGGACAGATTAGGGAAACCGGGACAGATTTATTTTCGGGTGAGGATAACGGATCTGGTCGCGCGGCTTGACTGAGGGTGGGAGCGTTGAAAACCGCAACAGACCTATCATTGCGGTTATTTGGGTAAACTGGCCCGCTCTTCCGAAGACATCCCCTTTTCCCACTCAACTTCCTCCCCCGGTGCTGGCAAAAACCGCCCAAACTCGATCATCTGGGTGGCCGGAATGTCCTGCAGATAGATCCAGACTTTCTCAGCTGTGATGTTGATGATTTGGGCGATTTCTTCAAGCATCTGGCTCATCAGGGCCTGTTTGATTTCGGTGCTTCTGCCCTCCCGCACCAGGCCGTGCACATACACCTGAGGCGCGGCGTTCACTCTGCCACCCACAAAGTGATCGCCCCCACTGGCCGCAGAAAACAGAACCTGGGCAAAGAACCGGGGCGCGCCGGTTTGGGCGTTGTGGGCCGCTGTGATGGCCTCGGCGATCTGTGATTTCTGCTGCGGCGACAGAGACAGATTCGCGACCGTGACGGTGTAAGTGGGCATGGGAAACTCCTGCCATGGGTTGTGCGTTTGCACTGGATCTCGCCACTATGGGAGTGAGGCGGGCTTGTTTCACTATAGCAACGCTTATCTGCCTGGCCCCGGCGATTTACGCTGCCGATCACGGTGGGGCGGTTGCAGGTGAGTGAAGACAGTGTGGTTGGTGAGATTATTGAACTGCCGGTTTGATCCGGAAGCAATGAGCTATCCTGAGACTCTCGACCTTCAAGCATGCGAGCCAAACAATGATCGAAACGCCCCTGGAATTTCAGAGCGATGGTACAACCTGTCGCGGTGTTCTCTATACGCCGGATGCCGGCAGTAAAGGTTTACCGTGTGTCGTCATGGCCCATGGTTTTGGGCTGACTCATGCCAGTGGTCTTGCACCGTTCAAAGAAGCTTTCTGCAATGCGGGTTATGCAGTGTTTGCCTTTGACTACCGCCATTTCGGCGACAGTGATGGCCAGCCACGCCAGACGCTGAGCCCCCGGAAGGAAGTGGCGGATTGGCTGGCGGCACTGAATTTTGCGCGGCAGCTGGATCGTGTCGATGGCAGCCGCATCTGCCTGTGGGGAACGTCGTTTTCCGGCGGGCTGGTGATTGCGGCCGCGGCAAAGGATGGAAGCGTGCAATGCACCATCTCCCAATGCCCGATGATGGATGGTTTGGCGTCGTTGCTGGGGGTTGTCGGTTATGCCGGCTTCATGCAGGCGATGCGCCTGACCTGGCACGGAACAGTCGACTGGTTTCGTCGTGGGCTGGGGATGTCTCCCCGGTATATTGCTTCGGCCGGCCGCCCCGGCGAGTTGGGCATGATGACGGCTGAGGACTGCCAGGAGGGCTATGTTCTCTTGCTGGCGGATAACGCGTCGAATTACGTCGCCGCGGGCGTGAGTTATGCCATTCCTCTTTTCCGGCCCATCCGGTTGGCCAGCAAAGTCGCCTGCCCGGCACTGGTGTTGATTTGCGACCACGATACCGTCGCTCCGGCGAGCTCTGCGGTCAAAGCGGCCCAGAGGATGCCGAACGCGGAAGTGAAGCACTATCCGGTCGGTCATTTTGATGTCTATCGGGGCGAAGCTCTGGATCGGTCCATCGAAGATCAGCTGGATTTCTTGGCCCGGTTTTTCAAACAAATCGGAGCCCGAAGTGATTAAGCCCAGTTGTTACAGTTGCCGAATAAGGTTTGAGCCGTCTGAGCTTCGGGTCTCTTACTCGAAAAACTACTGTGAGCGCTGTGGTGTTGGGCTGTTTGGTGACGATTATTTCGGTTTCACCGCTAAGCCTGCCCCAACTGTCCGCAAGAACCTGGCGGTCCATTTTGCAGTGCTTCTTCTCGGGAGTGCTGGCTTGCTGTTATGGCTTTTGGCGGGCCGGTCGTGACCGCTCAGAATCGGAAACGGCCTATTTGCAGAGAACCGGGACAGGTTTGTTTTATGTGGTTTACTAAATTTTTCGTCTCCCGAGTGGGAAGTTTCCCAAGGGTTGGACTAGTGTGTAGTAATAAGAAACGGATAAACGCCGCTGTTAAGGATGACAGATGGACTACGCCCCGGCATTACTGCCCCTCTTCGATTATATCTGGTACCTGATACCGCTCTTCATTCTTGCGGCGGTTATCAAATCCCCCTGTTTCAAAGGCAAAGCCGGGGAAGCAGTGGTTAATTTCTCCGCCAAACTCTCTCTAGGTAAAACCCGTTGCCACCTGATCAAGAACGTTGCCCTGCCCACCGAAGCCGGCACCACCCAGATTGACCACATCATTGTTTCCCAGCACGAGATCTTTGTCGGGGATTCCACATTCAAAACACCCATGCCGGAGAGCGTGGCCCACGGTGGTGGGCATGTCGGCTTTATCAAGGCTAAAATCGAGCAGCGGTTGTCGACTGTTGAAGTTCAGAAGGTGATGGAAGCCATTGATTGCAATAACGAAGCGCGCTACCTAGTCACTGTTAGGCATGCAAATGCGGACAGATGTTTTACAGACCACGAAAAAAAAACATAACAATCAGGCAAAGGGGTTGTTTATGAATGTCATGTTATTTCCGAGTTACGTTTTGGTGGTATTACTTGTTTACGGTAATACAGTGTTTGCAGACTCACTTTCTTATCGGGACAAGGCAGGCCAATGTTCTGAGCATGGATACAAACTCTGTTGGCGCTATTGTCTTGTGGCCGCTAAACAACAAGAGGCAGGTCAAACGGTTAAGCATGGAGAGCAGTGTGATGCTGAACACAACAAACAATTTACGCATACACCCTATCAATCGAAATCCGATCCAGATTATCTTCCTTCAGGTTCGTGGTTGTTAGGTAGTGATGTTGTAGGCATATATCGACATAATGCTGGCAGGAGTAGACATATCATTGACGCACCATCACATCCGGAATGGAAAGAAAAATGTGCAAGTACAGTGCGTATTGAGCCACCTATGATCAAGTCACTGATGAAAAATGGAAAAACGTTACAGAAAGGAATGAAAGTTCATTTGAGCAAAATACAAGTTAAGGCAATATCAGGCAATCGATTTGAATGCAAAGCGGGGAAGGTTGAGGTGCTTGATTAACCATGGAAAACCGCGGCAGAGCTATTTTGGATGGGGTTAAGGACATAGAATTGGCGAATGGTATCGACTGGGTGTGGATGTGCACTCAGATAACAACCGCGGCGACAGGCCCTCACTATGAATGTGGATAAAGCAAAAAAGCGTATTGCGAAGCAGGTTAAGAAGGGCTTTCACGGCTATCCGTTGGTTTCGCTGGAGTACTTTGGTAAGTCGAACTCTGGCAAAACGCCCGATTCAGCCAGCGAGGTTGTGATTTCTTATACCGAGGAGGAGGGCGCGGAGCCCCAGAAGCAGACGTTCGCAAGTGGCGGTGATGCCAGGGAAGATGAAACCATTCAGTCCACACTCCTCAAAATCATTGAGCGCGCGGATGCTAAAACGGTGACTGAGGTCGACGGCGTTTCTGATCTCCCTTCTTGAACGTCGCTATTACGTCAATCTTGACGCTATTTCCCACCTGTATGTCGGAAAAGCCTAAAAGCAGGCTGGTTCGCCAGCGCCGGCGAAACCAGCCAATTCATACTTAAGGTCATTGAGCACTGAAGGGAACACAGGTCAATGGCTGGTAGACAGCTTTGGCAGCTTCACGTGGAAAAAGGATTTGATGTTGGCTTTCAGTGACGCCGCCATCTGCGCGATGTGCTCACTACGCTGTTGCTTTGCAAGCTGGGTGTAGTAATTGATGTCGATAGAGCCGTCTTCGTTCAGTTTCGGAGTTTGGTAACTCATGATGCTGTGTCCTCGTTTGATAAGTGAGTCATTTCGATAGGGAGCATATTAATGAGTATGGGGCTGTTGAAAAAGCGATCCTTTTTCATCAGACTCATGAATTAATCTCACCAGTCGAGCGAAGTTATGCGCCACCTGCCACCCCTGAATGCGCTCCGGGTATTTGAGTCAGCCGCAAGACATCGCAGCTTTGCCGCCGCTGGCAAGGAACTTTTCGTGACGTCATCTGCGGTTAGTCATCAGGTGAAGACACTTGAAGAATATTTGGGGCTTTCACTATTTGACCGAAGCAGGCGAACGGTGACGTTGACCCCTGAAGGCGAGCAATACCTGACATCTGTCAGGCACGCGTTCGATGAGATTGAGATGGCCACCCAGCGCCTGACTGAGAACCAGGAATCCAACGTGGTCAAGATCAGCGTTGCCCCCAACTTCCTCACCCGCTGGCTGATGCCGCGCATGGCGCGATTCCAGGCCTTGTACCCCGATATTGAACTGGAAATTAATGCGTCTATGGGGCTGCTGGATTTCGATCGCACAAGTACCGACATGGCGGTCTATTTCGGGAGTGGTGAATGGGACGATATCGAAGTGCATTTTCTGCGCAGAGTAATGCTGGTGCCGGTGTGTAGCCCGCAGCTATTGGACGGTGAGTTACCGCTCGAAAAACCTGAAGACCTGGCTAAACACACTCTGATCTATGTCAGCAAACGTAAGTGGGAGTGGGAGAACTGGCTGCAACAGTCGGGCGTTGATTTTATATCCGCCCGGGGCAGCCTACAGATGTCCAGTGGGCAACTGGCCACGGCGGCGGCCCAGGAGGGCCTGGGAGTTGCCCTGGCTGATAGCACCCTGACGTCCCGTGAGATTAAATCGGGTAAGTTGGTGGTGCCGTTCGACATCCAGCTCGATACGAATAGGGCCTTCTATCTGGTCTACCGCAAACAACGTCCGCTGACCGTCGGGATGAAAGCCTTCAAGGAGTGGCTGATGAGCGAGATGTAACGAAACCGGGACCGGGACAGATTTATTTTCTAAGAGCGTTCGACATAACCATGCATAGCAGCAGCCTGCGAGGCAGCGATTTCAAAATTACCCAGCATGGCGAGGCCATTCCGCACGCGGACTTGTTCTCGTCGTTTCAGGATACGGATCGCCTTGGCATCGTTGTCCCTCGTCGGTTTGAGGGCATTGGTGCAATGACCCTCATCATGGCCTACGTTACCGCCTTCTATGACCGCTATCGCGAGCGCGGGCCAGAGTTTTATGCCTACCCGGATTTCTTTACGTTTCAGCGGGAGGCCCCGTGTGCCGACTATGGCATGTTCGACATCTGGCCAAACCACAAGAACGTCCACGTTCCACAAGGCGCGCAGCAGACCGCCGAGGCCATTACCGGGCGGGGCGTGAACGTTTTACTGGTTCCCGACAACGACGCGCGGGAGGTAGTGATCTCACCGGTTGAACGGGAAAGCGCCAGGCGCAATGTGCAGCACTGCTTTGCCTACTCCGGGTCCGGTACTGCGGCGTCGTCCGATCTTGTCATCGAGTGCCGGAGTGAACTGCTCCGGAGTTATGCATTGTCGGTTCTCGATTCCCTGCCTGCCGACGATTCAGTGCTGGAACAGCGCAGGCAATGGGAAGCACGACTGGCCGGAGAGACATTGCGCCAGACGTTTCGTGAATTGGACCTCGAGGATGCTTTGCGGAGGTTATAATTCGAACTATGGCCGACATTGCTGGATGCTGGCTTTCGTGGGTTGCTGGGCTACGCTCGCCCTGTTTTAGAGTATTTCCTCAATCGGATAGACGTACTGCAGGTACAGGTAGAAGAACAGCAGAGAGATCACCAGGATGATCACACCCAGTACTGGTGAACTGACCTTGATGCCGGAGGTCGACGCTTCCAGCGTGGAGACGCCCCGATTTCCTTCCTTGTCGGTCGCTTTCAGGTCCGCCCGAAACTGCAGCCACGAAAAATAGATGCCAGCTCCTACCAGGACAATGACGACGACAAAGATGATCCGCGACGACAACAATTGCCACTCGAATACGCGTTGTCGGTGGCCGTATCCTTCCGTACGGTAGTCGTAATAGGCCTTGAGGGCGGACTTCATAGCGGCTTGCCCTTCCGAGTCCATCAAATTTCCAGAGATGATCACCGGGGCCTGTAGCGGTTGGAGACCGCTCTGATCGTCCTCCGCTTCGAGGGCAGACTTCATGGCATCGATCCGTGAAGTATCCGCCAGTTCAGAGCTGTTTTCACGTTCCTCGCTCCAGGACATCGCCATCGGCCCCATCAACAAGGCACTTACGAATAATGCATGCCAAAATCGCATTATATGTTGTCCTCCAGGGCTGTCAGGAATTGGATGCTGCGCAGGCGCCAGTTGATACGCTCGTAATAGCCTTTGTCGGCCTCGGTTTGCTGGTAGGCCTCGAACTCAGCGTCGGTCAGGATGTTTCTGAGGATGGCCAGCAGATCGTTTGCGAGGCCGCTGCCCCAGTCATCCAATGCTTCGGGCAGCTCCGGCAGATCGGCGCCCTGAACCTGGATAGCTATGGGAGACATTATGGTGCCATCCGGACTAACGTATTCAACCAGGCCGTCCGGTCTCAGGCGCCGCTTTGACCCGTCCTGCCATGTCAAGACGATTGAGCCGTCTTCAAGAATGGTTCGTGTAGCGTCGGATGTCCCGACTGGGGTCTCCGGGGTGACGGAAGGCGGGCCGAGATGGACCTCTTCACGCTCCAGGATGCGAAATTCCTGGTTTCGATGCTCGGGCAGTAGCACCTCGAATTTCGGCAGGGCTTGAATGAGCATGAGGGACAAGTTAACCGCTAGTGTCTGGCAATGAGTGTTGTTGTCTTCGATGGCCTCTTGGACTTTGTCTCCCGGGTCTATGCGGGCGCAGAGTTGGTACCGGCCCGGTGGAATGTCTTTTGGCAGTATTGCCGAGGTGTGATAACGCGCGCGTTGCCGTGGAGGCAAGGTATCGGTATTGCTGACGCGTCCACCCTTGAGCAGGACGCCATCGAAGTAGTGTTCGTCGTAGCGGGCATAGCCAGTGGGCATGATTTTACGGGTTATGAAAATGTCGATCATGTAGCCGTTGTTGGATGACCGGGTCCCCTGTGCCACATGATCCCCGCGGTTTATGGCAGTCAAGGTGAGAGAAGTGCCGATGTCTTCTCCGGCGTTTGCGGTATCTGGCGCTTCTAGCCCGATCATCAGATCGGGCTGAGCCCAAGTCAGTCCGGGAGAGAGGGATAAGCCGAAAATCACAAAGAAGCAAAAATAAAACGGCGTATTTATGTTCTGGGGGGCGTGCCTTTGCAAACTGCTTTTTTTGTTAGACCCGTTCTCAATCTGGTCTTTGAGTGACCTAATCCCGGATGAAATTTTTTCCTTGAGTCTATTCATTTCGCCACATCCTTTTAGCCTGTTGATAGCGGCACAGATCGATAACTCCGGAAATATCTCGACCTAACGTTGTATAAAAAATATACACCCATATTGTTTGATTGTCGTCGGACAGCAAAAACATCCCCCGCGCCATGGCTTGCTGGATGCTGGCTTTCGCGGCCTCCTGAGCTATGCTTGCGTTATCTGGAGGCGGCCTTGGGGCGGCTTACAGGAGAAGCTAATCGAATAAGTGCAGAGTAGTGGCTGTAACAGGAGGTTCTGCCCAAGAAAATCGAAAAGGAATTTGTCATGAAAGATCGCTTCAACGGCACCCGTCTTGCTTTCATTATTGCAATAGTTCTCTCACTGTCGGCCTGTATTTCCCATCAGCGTTACCGTACCGAATCTGGTTTGTGTATTTCCGCCAATCCTCTTGACGAGTGCGCTCAGCATTCGCTTCAGGTATTTCAGTCGCCCAACGCCATTGATGAAAAGTATCATTTGGGCTTTGTCGAGTTCGACGACCAGGGGCAGCTCTGGGATCGCGAGCAATTGAGGGAGGTGATCGGCCAGGTTAATACCTTGGCCGCCAATCAGGATCTCTTGATGGTGGTGTTCGTGCATGGCTGGAAGCACAGTGCCCAGGCTGGAGACAGTAATATATCCAGCTTTCGAGAGTCTCTACGTCGATTGAGTGCGCTGGAGTCAGCTATGAGCACGAAGACCGGTGTGCCGTCAAGGGAGGTGGTGGGCATCTATCTGGGCTGGCGCGGTGGTTCCGTGAGTTTGCCTGGATTAAAGGAGCTGACATTCTGGGAACGCAAGAATACCGCCCATAAAGTAGGGCGCGGAGGCGCTACTGAATTACTCAGTCGCCTTGAGCTTGTGCAGAAAACAAAGCGGGCCCAGGCGCTTGCCGATGGTAAACCCCACCGAACCCGTTTTGTCGTGGTAGGGCACAGTTTTGGCGGAGCGCTGGTCTTTTCTGCGATGAGCGAGATTTTAGAGAACGGATTTGTACAGACTCATGGCCCGGACGCGGTGGTGAGCGATACTGTCGGCTTCGCGGATCTGGTTGTCCTGATTAACCCGGCTTTCGAGGCTGCGCGCTATGCAACGCTTAGTGATATGGCAAATGAGCGGCGGCGGTACTTTGAGAGCCAATTGCCAGTATTGGCGGTACTCACCTCTGAGGATGACGACGCCACTGGCCTGGCATTCCCCCTCGGCCGCTGGTTTTCTACGCTGTTTGAGACCGAGCGGGACGCCCAGCGTCTCAATCCCGTTGCCGGGGAGAACGAAGTTATCGATCAGGGCTCTGCGAATGTGACGGCATTGGGCCACTTCGATCCCTATCTGACCCATTACCTTCGTGCGGAGGAGACCCGTGCGGACGACGAGCAGGGCGGTTTCAGCGCATCCACGGCAGTTCAGACGTTCGTTGCAGCCAGCAAGGGCTGGGAAGCAGACAAGCCAGGTAGCCGCATCCCGTTTGAAGGCGCAGTGCTCGAGCGCACGGATTCCTCGGCCGGGCGAAATCCTTATTTGAATATAAGGGTGGATGGCGAATTGATTCGGGATCACAACGATATTTATGATCCAAGAATTGCGAGCTTCATTCGGCAACTGATTCTGATTTCTTCCCAGAGCCAGGATGAGGAAGATCGGGCAGATGCGCGAATAAAGATGGCCAACCCGTAGATACGGAGACAGATCCATCTTACTCGAAAAACCACTGTGAGCGCTGCGATAGTGGGCTGTCCGGTCGTGACAGTCATCCGTTCTCTATTTCGAACAAGTGTACAGAACGCGCAATAAACGCCTCTCGCTCGTTAACCTGTGAACGCCGGCCAAAAATCGCTGCACGCCCAGAAAGTTCTCTTCACCCTCACAGGCGATGAGTGCGTCTTTCCGTTTTTCGCGCGCATCGTGCCAACGTTTGGACAACAGAGCACAATTCGCGGTGGTATCGCGAGCTTCAAGCAGCTTGAGACCGGATTCCTGTATTAATTGCTCGTTGATGCCGGGAGGGCTGAAAAAATACAGACCGTCTGGGCATCGATTCTCAAGCTCTTCATAGGAAATCAGTCCCCCAATCACCAAAGCGTCGCTAAAGACGAATTTCCCACCAGGTTTTAGCAACCGTTGTGTGTTGGAGAGAACTTCTCGCCGACGAGGGACATGGCACAGGACATCCGTGGAATAGATGGCGTCGAACGAATCATCTTCATAGGGCAATTCTTCAGACGCATCGTGTTGCTCGAATTTCACGAGGTCGCTGACCTTCTCATCTTCGGCCAACGCATTCGCCGTTTTCACGCCCGATTCATTTATCTCGAACCCTAGAACCCTACAGCCTATACGCTTTGCCAGGCCGACAGCGTACCCGCCAGATCCACACCCTATGTCCAGGACCGATGAATCCGATGTCAGCTGAAGTAACTCGGGTATCTCGTGGGATTCTTCAGTCGAAACCCAGCTGGTTTGCCCATAATCCTCGCCATAGGTCTCCAGCCGGACCTCGCTGTAGGTTTCCAGCGAGTAATTGCTGTACGAGCTACTGTAGAGATCGATCTTTTTGCTCATGGATTCTTCCCTTCCTGTGCTGCCGGCTTTCGCTGCTAGGTAGTGGATACGGCAAACCGGTGGTCTTGTTTCACTGTAGCAACGCCTGCACTTCGTCACCACGAGCTAGCTTGGGGGAAACCGGGACAGATTTATTTTTTTATCGCCCTCACGCAACGACGGAACAGCTCGGCCGAAAAGTACCGGTGTTCGCCGGGCTGCTCTGCCACGAAGAGCTGGCCACCGGAACTGTAGATTCCGCCCTCGATCATCAGGTTGTCGCTCATTTCAAAGTCTTCAATGGTATGGCCCAGTTCGTCCAGGTCGGTGGCGCCTGCTCGTTCCCGGTAATATCGGCTTTCGAGGGTAAACCCGAAGGCGGGTTTACCCTGTCCGATCATGTAACCCACCTCAAAGACGGTGCCCGGGTCCGCGCTGATGCCGCGGAAGGGGGTCAGGTTGGCGATGATGGCCTGGCAGCTGTCCATCAGTTCCCGGTTGGCCCGGTAGATCCGATGCCCGCGCCTGAATTTCGCCTCGTTGGCGGACAGCGCCAGTTCAGTATCCAGCGGGTCTACGCCCTCCAGTCCGTTTTCCTGAAGCAGGCGTTTTTTCTCGGCCACGATGGCCTGATGTTCAGCTGCGGGGAAGAAAACTTCCGGGCCGGCGAGGTAGATTCGTTTTGGCTTCGTCATGGGTGCCTCATAGAGCTGATGAAACTGCAGGATAGCATCCAGTATTTTGGAGGTAGCAGAAATGGTGCAGCGTGGTCATACTCGCCAGCCTGTTTTCACGTTCCTTTGTGACCGTTCGGATGAGTGAAAATTGGGACAGACGTATTTTGTGCACGCTGGTGTTTTGCCTTGGGCGGTGTTTTTCGAAAAATATTTATCAAACAAGAGCTATCAAACAATCATGACGAGAAAGACATTAGGTTTAACCGGAACACGAAAAAAAGACCCTAAACCAGTGGCTACGGAAACCGAAGCTAAGGTTGAGGTTGAAAGTGAGGCTGATCCACAAAAACGTTTTTTAAATGCTGTGGCTATCAATCCCGCGCCGGGGATTCGCCTGGAGTTGGGTTCCGAACAGCTCACGGTGCGCGCGATGGATTTGATCACGCCGATTGGCATGGGGCAGCGAGGTTTGATCGTTGCGCCGCCGGGGTCTGGAAAATCGACGGTTTTAAAACATATTTGCCAGGCGGTGGGAAAGGCGTATCCCGAGATTAAACTCTACGCGTTATTGATAGATGAGCGACCCGAGGAGGTCACTGATTTCAGGCGTAGCGTCCCGGCTGAGGTACACGCTTCTTCTTCGGATGAAAGCTATGCTCATCACGTTCGCGTTGCCGATGAACTTCTTGATATCGCTCGCCAACAAGCGGGCGAGGGTCACAACGTTATGATTGTGATTGATTCTCTCACGAGGCTTTCGCGTGTGCATAATGCGGAGCGAAAGAGCAGCGGTCGTACTATGTCTGGCGGGATGGATGCTCGAGCGATGGAGATCCCGCGGAGGTTGTTTGGCGCTGCACGAAACATTGAGAATGGCGGCTCGCTGACCATTCTGGCAACCGTTCTGGTGGATACGGGCAGCCGCATGGACCAGGTTATCTTTGAGGAATTCAAGGGCACGGGGAACATGGAGCTGGTGTTATCGAGAGACGTTGCGAATCAGCGAATTTTTCCCGCGCTGGATATTTCGAAAAGCAGTACACGCCGTGAAGAGCTGCTGTTGGATCCAAAAGATTTAGACAAAATAAGAGCATTGCGCCGGGCGCTTGGCGGTCTCAAACCGCTAGAGGGCACAAAAAAGTTGGTGGAGCTGCTTGAGAAGTACCCCACAAACGCCGAGCTTCTGAAAAACATCTCCCATTCTTTTGACAAGGCGTAAGCGTAGCGTTCAAGACAGGGCGTTTTTGAGGAGTAGGTATGTTCCACATTCACGTCGAGCGGGTGCTTGAAAAGGATATTGATACGGTTTTTGAGGCCATGGAATCGGCTTTTCCTTTCGGGCTCTTTCGAGCCGAAGATGAACCCGGCGATGCCAACGATGCAGTCCTCGGCGCCAATGTCGCAGAGGTTTTCTGTGGTTTCTTCAGCCACAGTTTTAGAGAGGTGCTTTCCGACCCATTTTGGGTATAATTGTACCTTAATTGGGTATTTCGGGGTTTGTATGGGAAATCAACAGCTTTCGAAGCAAATGGGAATGGCGGAAGCGCTTTTCCCCGCGACCCGGCAAAAGGTTTTAAAGCTTTTTTTCTTGAGGCCCGATGCCGAATTTGCTCTACGTGAGGTAATTGATGCGGTTGGCGCAGGGTCTGGTGCAGTGCAACGAGAGGTAGCGCGGCTGGTCGATTGCGGACTCGTTTTTCAAGATCATCGAGGCCGGCAAAAGCGCTACAGAGTAAATCGAGAATCCCCGATTTACTTTGAGCTCGCCTCTCTGGTGACGAAATTGCTCGGCCCAGAATCTCAGATCGATGCTGCGTTGCAACCTCTGTACCCTGAGATTGATATCGCGTTGCTTTACGGCTCGGTGGCGAAGGGTGTTGATCACGCGGGAAGCGATGTTGATCTCTTGCTAGTATCCGACACTGTGAGTCTGGAAGATATTTTCGAGACCCTTGATCCGGCAGAACGTTCGCTCGCTCGGACAATTAATCCTACGGTGTATACTCGAAGCGACTTCAGAAGCCGTATTGTGAAAAAGCAATCTTTCCTTACCAGGGTCCTGGATGGGCCTTACATCCTACTTAAAGGGAATTTGGATGAATTCGGAATCTCTCGACAATCTGGTCAAGATTAATAAGCTCCATCGGGAGCCTCCCGATGCAGAAGAAATCAAAGGATTGATACGCTCTGGGACCGTTCGTTTGAACGATGCACGTTTTGAATCGCTTAGCATCGAAAGCCGTTTTGATCTCTCGTATAACGCTGCACATGCGCTGTCACTCGCCGCTTTACGGCATTGCGGTTATCGGTCGGACAATCGCTATCTGCGTAAACCGCTGAAGGTTGCCACCCATTCCACGTGAAGCCTGCCACCCGGACCGGAGCAAGGCTGCCACCCATCGGAGCGTAGCGACGCGGGGTTTCTCTTCTTACTCCGAAGTCTCAGTGCTCG
>Ga0209128_1001234_pt1 | contig 17626 bp, 17 predicted proteins | sample ETNvirnome_6_100_FD_184072 | JGI IMG/M metagenome (GOLD analysis project Ga0209128, IMG submission 184072) | Marine viral communities from the Pacific Ocean - ETNP_6_100 (SPAdes) (version 2) | ecosystem: Environmental > Aquatic > Marine > Oceanic | place: Pacific Ocean | collected 2013-06-19 | reverse complement strand
TTAGATGGTAAAAGACAGCAATTAGCACAGCAAATTCAAAATTTAAATGGGGTAGCTATGTATTTACGTGGCAAGGAAAACCCTGAAGGTACCCCGTTCCAAGCGGGTGATGGAGCTACTGACGATAAGGAGACCTAATGCCAACTACATCTGGACAATATCTAGATTTAATTTATGCTTTCGATGGAAGTAGCACGTATACCGATATAACGCTAGAAATGCGTTCTCCCGCTGGGACATCCTCAACAGTCTTAGCAGACACAAATGATGTTCTTTATTTAGGGAATGGTGAAAAATTTAACTTAGTTATGTTTGATGTAGATCAAACTGGTAATCTAGGTACTCTTATATGGGAATATAGTACTGGTAGTACTTGGGTTCAATTCTATCCGGGTTTTGCTGAGAAACGGTATGATGATAGTGGAAATCGTATGGGACAGGATTCCTACGATTTTACAGAAGATGGTGGAGAATTTATAACAGAAGATGCTCTGTTTAATTGGGCTACGATAGCAGTAAACAGTGAAACAAAATATTGGATAAGGGTAACTTCGACATCCTCAGTCACTCAAGCCCCTTCAATTAAGAGTATTCGTATTAGACCTATCAACACTTATTGTACAACCGCAGATGTGTATGATTTATTACAATTGAAAAATGTTTTAGACGGTACAGATTTTACTACAGCAACGGTTCCTAGTAAAGCTGTTGTTGAGCGTTATATCCAAGCGGCAGAAGCTACCATAGATTACCGAAGTAGGAAATCATGGAGAATTAATTATGTAATAGATGAATTCCAAGAATTTAATCTGAACGGGTTTAAATTAGATCGGGCTGATCCATATAAAATTATGAATTTAGCTATTTGGACAGGTGGTAGTTGGGAAACTAAAAATCCGGGTCGAGGGAATGATTATTTCTTAGTACCCGATACTGGAATGGTACATTTTGCTAGGTTCTTCATCCTTCCAGCTAGATTCCAAACTTATACGGCTCCTCTTTGGAGATGGGGTGCGGGAGAGTTTATGTATCCTGTAAAAATTAGCTACCTTTCAGGTAGGTCTATACACGGAGATTCTAGAGAAGGAGCTTTTGTGCATGAAATAACCAAGAAAATGGCGGCAGCAGATGTATTGCGTAACTCCGACTTTGGTTTTACTACGGTAAGTGGTAGTGATAGAGTTCCTATGGGTCAGAAACTACAGATGTGGCAAGTAGAAGTAGATAACGCATTAGACGAGCTTAGAGGCTTCGAATTATTCTAGGAGTAGTATATGGCTGATTTACCAGTACCCGTTTCGCTCCTGAAAACTGAAGTAAGCGCACAATGGAACACCGACAATGTTGCTGCACCAACGTTTATAGAAGTAAATGTGAGTGCCCAATCATTACGGTACGATTTAAATGTGAAAGATGCATTATTGTTTAGAGCGGGAAGTCCAACGATTGCAGAGGAACCAATAGGTAACTGGCAATATGTTAATAGAATATATAATGTTGAGTTAGAGTTAAATACGCAGGTTAGTCGGCAAAGATTGTATAATATGGTACAGGAAGTTCGTCGAATTTGTTATTCTCGAAGACATAGTATGTCGGATTTTCAGCGATTACAGTTTGAAGGGTTTAATGAAATCACTCAAAATCAGGCTAATATTTGGTCTGGAACAGTGTCCATACAATTAGTGAACAACGCAGAACAGGCAAGCACATCATAAATTTAGTAAAAACGAGTATAATATAATAACCCACGGAACATTTTAAGGAGTGATTAAATGGCAATTTATCGTTCGGATCAAGCTGTAGTAACATTCGCTGCTGAAGCTGCGCTTGGCGGATACCCAGAAGCAGCTACGATTGTGACGCAGACTACTGCGAGTGCTGATGTTGACGGAGCACATGCGGCAGGGTCTCTTGTTATTACAATTGATAATTTATTAAATGGATTAGCAGTAGGCGATATGATTAGAATTGGTTCTCCAGATAAGCTAGCCGGGTCTAAAACATCTCTAATAGACAACGAAGTTAGGAGACTTGTTGCACTCACTGACTCGGATACTAAACTCCATTTAAATGCTCCCACAGCATTTCATCATGGCAACAATGAAATTGTAACGAAAGTTACTGCTATTACTGACGATTCCACAGATATTGATAAGTTTGTGACTTATATTCCGGGGGTATATGATACAGTTACTACCCCAGATTTTACACCTACGATTGAACCTAGGTATTTCTTAGGTACAGGATCAAAAAGAAACTTTTCAACAGCATATAAAGGTACGCAATCCTATAACGGGTCTTGGCCTAGCTTCATCCTTTTGAATGGGTGGCCTCTGCGGTTCCCTATAGGTAATATAGAAGATACGTGTACTACGGGGTCTGGTACGTCATTTTCCGCTGATGTAAAGGCAGGAGATAGATATTTCACCTTATCCGCTTCTACTGGTACCGCCAATAATGCTTATTTACTAGTTGGTAATTCCCCCAACCGGGAAATAGTCAGGCTTCACTCAAGTAATGGTACCAACGCAGCCTGTAAAATAACTACACCCCTAAAGTATGATCATTCTTCTGGAGACGCAGCAGTGCCTTACTCTTCCGGAGCAGTTACACATACTATAACAGAAGCCAATGTATTACCCAGTATTAGTATGGGTGTACATATGTTAGATAGTGATGAAACTGCTGCCAATGCGTTCGATAGAAAATTCTTTGGTGGTAAAGTAGGAGCCGCTACTATATCGGCAGAAGAGGGTGGATTGCTGGTAATGGGCTGGGATACGATACCATTTATGGGTATGTCCCACAATCAGAAGGATGATGACAACTTTACAGGTAATGTACCTTTCTATCAGTTAGCTCATGTTATGGACAGGACAATGGTGGGGTCTAAGACCGGTACTACGGCTGATGGGGTTACATATCCCACAGCAGACCCCTACTATTTTTCAGAAGGAACTGTATCTCTATTTGGTACAGAGTTTGCTCGTCTTAGGAACTTCACTATAAATATTAATAATAACGTTGAGCCAAGATACTATATAGAACGTCGGGGAGATTCTAGAAATAGAGGCCCGTCAGACATAGTAGAAATGCGTAGAGAGTATACAATGGAGGCAACTATTGCCCTTCCAGACTCACAAGCGGCTACCGACTCAACAACCACTTTATTCAAGGAGTTGTTGCTAGAAGGTGATTATGGGTCAGGTATGCGAGGATTTAACATTAAGCTCTTGTTTACCAGAGGAACTAATGATACAATTACAATCCAGATACCAGATGATGGTGATCTCACAGCGGCCGATCAGAGTCCATCTGGAAGCACAGGAGCAGCTACGGGGCTAGATCAACAGGGAGCATATCTATTAGAAACTCCGCACCCGATAGATGGGAGTAACCCATACGAAGTATCAGCATCTCTGATGTTTAGGAATTTAAAAATGACGATTGTAGATAGTCAAATGCTATATCCATAGGAGGAAAGAATGGCAACGAGTAAAGCTAAGGTTAGAACAGTAAAAACAGAAAAAACAGAGAAAAAAGTTTTTGATATTTCTAAGTACATGGTTAGTAATGATGTAACAACTCAAATTGTTACGCTTACAAACGGTGACGAGTTTGAAGTAAAGATAAAACCGATTTCATGGAGTAAGAAGAATCAGTTGATTGCGAAAGCTATGGCTTTTGGGGGTTCGGATGGGATGTCGTTTGATGCAGATTACTATGTCAAAGAATGTCTAAAAGCTATGATAGTAACAGCCCCATGGGGGGACACTAACGACACATTCTTGATTAGTATTAATGATGAGTTAGGTAAAGCGTTGGAATCTTTAGTGCCACAAGCATTCGGAGGGGATGAAGATTCGGATGGTACAGATGAGAACACACTAAAAAAAGAGTCGGCCTCTTCTTAAGAGGAGGCTCACTAGTAACACCGGTTGAGAATGTGGTGTTCGGGCACTATCTAATGAAATACAGGTTACTACAAATGGGCTTTAGTTGGACTGAGATAGACAATTTACATACTAAAGAAATGGATGTTATGATTCATTTGGCTAACGGTATATCTAAAAAGGAGTCAGGCTTTGGGTAATCTAAAACAGGAGAAGATTTATGCCTAATGTCGATGTATCCACAATGGTTCTGGAGGCAGGGCAAAAGATGCAGAATCTGCTTGGTGACCCACCCGGTACTGGTTCTGGACAATCTGGAAAGGCTAAAGGCGAAAAAAATCTTGCCCAACAACTAAAACGGTTAGCTGGTATAGACCTTGGATTAGGTGCCCTCCTCAAACAATCCCAGATATTTACAGGATATATGGGTAACCTCTTTGCTATCATAGGAGCTATAATTGATACCGTTCTAGCCCCCTTAGCCCCACTAGCCTTTAAAGCCCTAGCTGCGCTAGGTAAGAAAATACCCGCTATTGCAAAAATGGCAGAGGAGTGGATACCTAGGATAGTAGATCGAGTAACCAAGATGGTTCAAGGCTTCGATGGTTTTATGAAAAAATGGTGGCCTAATTGGGCAGGTACCGTTGCTAAAATTGTAGGTGGACTAGTAGCTATTAACTTAACGCTTAGACTCATTAGAGCGAGTGGAAGTATGGCTTATGGTATTACAGGTGCCAGAGGTGCAGTTGGGCTTGGTTCTAAACTCATGGGTAGGGGTGGGCCTGTATCACAAGCAGCTTCAGCCCCTATGATGATGAGTGGTACAACAGCTTTACAGGCAACTAGAACCGCAAAATTAGCAAAGCAAGCACAAACTTACGGTGCGAAAGCTGCCACTAGAGGCCCACTCCAATCTGCCGCGGGAGCTTCAAGTAGAGCTACCAGTCTAGGTGCGAAAGCTACAGCATGGGGTGGGAAAGCTGCTGCTGCCGGGAGATTATTAGGGAGAGGTGTACCCATTGTAGGTGCTGTTACCTCCGGTATTTACGGCTATGCTGAAGGGAGAAACCAAGGTTTGTCCAAAGGTCAATCCGCGATGAGGGGTGGTTTTGGTATAGGTGGTGCGGTGCTTGGGGGTGCTTTAGGTAGTTTCTTTGGCCCCATGGGTACAATAGCTGGTGGGGCTGCTGGTGCTATGGCAGGTGGTTGGATGTATGATCAGTTCTTTGGGAAGAATAAAAAAGGTGGGGGAGATGCCTCTAACGTAAATGTAGGTGGAGGAATAGGACTGTCTGGATATAGTGTTCCAACTTTTATAGCTAAATCTGCGGAAGCTATGTCTAAAACCGTGCTAAAGAATCAGTTGGTATTGGATGATGTTGCTGTTGAGATGGCAGCTTTGAAAATAGCCGCTGAGAACGCAGCAGGTAGTGTACAGAACATGGGGAATGGGATGGATGAGTGGACAGCCTTATGGGGGAAAGAGTTTGCAGAACGGATAGAAGCTACAGGGGGTATGGGGCAACTGGACGACCCTACCGATCCCGGCGGAGAAGAAGCAGGTGCCGCTCTCCCGGCAGGAGGATTATTCCCAGACAAAAAGGCACTAGAGGCAGCTAAAGCAGTAGCAGCAGAAGAAGCGGAAAATGCAGCCGCCGTAAAAGCAAACGAAGAATTCCTGAAACAACAAAGAATAGCAAACGATAAAATGATAGCGGAAGATCAAGCAGAATCTGATAGAGCACATAAAGAGTATCTGGCAAACGAAGCCCGAAAACGGGAGGAGGAGCAAGCGGCTTTAGCAGCCCAGTTTAACGCAAATACTATTTTACAAGCGGCGAATGAATCAGGTATTGGTGCCTCAGGTCTTCCATACCTCTTAGGTAATCCTTTGTCCGAAGTTAATCAGCAAAATGTTATCGCAGGGGGAGGCACTAATCAGGGCGATACGGGTGGCGACTTCTCCGGAGAAAGCGGTGGTTCAGGTGGGGCTATTCATATAACGCAAGTATTTCCTTCCTCTAACAAAGTTGAACAATCTACAGCTAGTAAGGTAGGATCAGCATGGTCGCATGTTGTCTACAGTGGTGAAGAATCTGGTGCTTGGTAAATGGAGTTAATAATATAAATGGCTAGTGTTGCAGTATTTTTAGAAAATGAAAGTGATTGGTCGAATAGTACTAGTGGTAACCCCACAAGGTATGCGTTGCAGGTTGAAAAAATAACTATAACGCTACAGAAAAACCCTATTCAGATTGCTGCACCTAAAAACTCCCCCTACTTGTTTGATTTAGGTACATATAAACCAACTATAAATTTAACGGGTGTAGTGGACGACCAAAGTTCAGGTAACAGTGTTTCTCTAGGAGGCACATCATATAAATTACCTACAGCTTATCAAATTTCTAGGTTGTCTACAGATTGGTGGTTCGATACCACGCAAGTAATAAATTTATATATACAAGAACCTGATTCTGGAAGCAACACCAGTTATTTTAAATATAAGGCAGCTTTATCTACCGTAAGTTTAGATTATAAAGCATTATCAGAAGAACGACCAGAGTTCTCTATGATATTTTTTGCTGGGCGACCTAAAGCTTATTACCCACATATGACGATATCATAATGCGATCATTAGTATTATTAGAAAAAAATCCAGCCGATAAAACGGGAGAAGTAGTTTACACGAATGCGGAAGCATTAGACCCCCGACATACGGGAGGGTCTGGTGATTATGCTATTACAGAAAGTTTTATTTACAATAGTCCAGCAGGGAATGGCGATGCGTCCCCCAATACTAGGAAGAAAGCTTTGTATGCTTTAAATGTCACAGGATTGGCTGTCAGAACATTCAGACAGCCGTTACAAGTAGGTATACCTAAGTCCAGTCCTATATTGTTTGATGTAGGCTCTTATAGACCCTTGATAACAGTTAGTGGATTAGCCCCAAGGGAAGCTGTCCCTGAGGGTCAGACAGTGACGTTTGATGGGCAAAACTACTATTCCCCTACTTATTTCCAATTACAACATGCCGTGACCCAATGGAATTATGTGGAGGGAGAAGAATTATTACTTACTGTGCTACATACAAATGTTGCTTCTGTGACATATGACCAGTATAATGTAGCAATACAGAATGCTAACTTTGGGGTTATATCTACTATGCCTAAATTTTGGTCGTATGAAATATCATTTGTGGCTACCAGACCAATTGCTGGTAACCCTAGTCAGAATGTTTAAAGGATATTAAAATATGTCAACACATGGACGAAGTATTTTTCAATATTTTAATGAGGATGATGAAGTCTGGATACCTATACCTGTGGGCGATTTGGTAAGTGTAGAGTATGCAGATAAGGTATATGCTCCTGCTACGGCAGAACTAATTATAAGTAATAAAGATATGAATAAACCCCTTGGCACCGATGCTGATATAGCCGCAGGAGTATATTCAGTTGAAGGTGGCGCAATAACAAACCCCACTTTTTACAGATATCAACAAATTAGGCTTCTACATATGCCCAGACCCCTAATACCCATAAAAATAAGCCATAATTCTGATGGAACTCAAGCAGTGTTTACATATTCTAGTCATGGAATGGCTGTCGGAACCTATGTGCAAATTGTGAACGAGGAAAGTGGGACTATTTCAGATGACTTATATAAAATTGACACTGTTCCAAGTTCTTCTACATTTACTCTAGATAAAAGAGGGACTGGAACTGCCTCTCAGACATATTCTACTTCTTTACCGGGTGACGGAGCTTCAGGTTCACAAGTAGCTTACATTCAATATAGAAGCGATCAGGCATTGTTCCCGTATTTCTATGGGAAAATAGATTCTTTAGATGTAAGTTATAGTGATGCTGTTGGTAAAACAATACATATAGAAGCTAGTGATTACCTACGTTCTCTAGCAACTGAACCAGTTACAAAATCTATCCAGAGTTCTACATCGACTACACAAGCCTTTCATGAAACTAGAATAGTACAGGCGGATGCAGAGGAAGACGGGGATCAGGGAAAATTTAGAGATGTTAGATATGATAATACTAGATTATCTGCTACTGTTAATCAGATTATGGGGGATTGGTCTGTAGGTATGGATTTATACGCTGATAATACTTACAACGGCAGTAACACTCTAGGCGTTACCAAGTTTGAAGATTCTAGTTTTGTTCATGACGCAAATGCCCTAGAAAAAACTAAAACTTATAAAAATGCAAGAACAACTGCATTAAACGCTATGAAATCAGTTGCTATGACTGATCCACATTATAGTACTGGGCTTTATGACGACGGGGGCTACGAAATATACTACGGGACTGTAGGTAGTTTAGTTACTAGCGGCACTGCTGATGTTTTAATAGTTTATAATGGTGGCGGTGGAACAGGAGGCGTTGGTGATACTGCTCACCTGTATGAAAATGGAAACCTAGTTGACCTTTTCGAACATGAACCGGCAGGAAGCCCAACACCCACCACGATAGAATCTGGTACTTATATTGTTCATAGTAAAACGGATTACACGTTTAAAATTAAAACTTTAGACGGGGATGTAGTTCAAAGTACAGCTAATACAGCAACATCCGCTGCGTCAGGTACACCATCAACAATATATACGGCACCACAAAGTACAGGGAATCAAGGTTATGATTTCTACCTAGATGCTGGGCTATACGGGGACGTAACGCTAACTTCAAATACACATAGACCCCACCTGAATTACTTTCAGCGTAAAACTAGACCTATAGACCCAGAGAGTACTGGACTCACAGCCGTATATCCAACCGATGATAACATGGAAGAAGATGATACAGCTTTTGGTACGAAAGGATATAATCAAACTAAAGTATTCATACTACAAGATTTCGATCATGGGTTGTTTGACGAGGATTTATATACCCAAGTGGCTCTACAATCTACCGATAGTACAGGCATGGCTAAAAATGAAAATAACTTAGGGCATAAACTGGAGATGATAAAAGTTAATAGTATATCTAATGCTGATTATGTAGCTGATTTAAGTTCTGGTCATCTTAAATATTCTGGTGATAAATATGGTAACGCCTTATTCCATTGGAATAGAGCAGATGATGCAAGGGCATATGGTTGGTATAGTGTAGCAGGAGATATAGATAGTGCCCTTAAAGTAAACACAATAAATGCTAACTTTTTCGCTTCTAATGCTACTATTAGTGATGTAGGTGATGTTTTCAATGAAAGGGAAGCTACTGATTACGCCTCTAAAGGTACTTATGGAGTGCTTGAAGCTGATCATGGGGGTTTCCGTAGAGGTGAGGTTACGGGTATGTCTGGGCTTTCTAATTTACCAAGAGGGGGAAGACCTATATCTCAATCCGCAGCAGATTCTACAAATGGGACGAGCACTAATATGTATGATGATTTTCATGATGCTACTAGTGTTTCTAGAGCAATAAATGTAACAGCGGCGGGATCGGATGACAAGGCATACGGTATTGACATGGGGGCAGAATCCGTAGCTTCTGCTAACCTTATTAAAGATATGTATTGGTGTGAGAAAGAAGGTTTATTAGGTACTGAAGTTACCGGTACCCATGATAATGGAACAAGCATCATGACAATAACTAGTAGTGCTCACGGATTGGAAACAGGATGTTTAATAAAAGTTACACAAATTTCCAGTAGTACTTCTGGTACTGTTCATGGGGTGAAAGTAAACGCTAGTCCAGATGCACCAACTACAGCCAATACTACAGGTGCATCAACGAGGGACAACGGTAGTTATTTCAGAGTTGAGTGGGCAACGGCTGATACCTTTAATATCACGCTACCCCAGAAACATAAAGATCATTACAGAGATTCTTCCGGGGCGCACTCAGGTCTCATTTCCTTTAGTGGTACCCCAACAACCACTACGTTTAAGTACAAGCCTGTTTTTAATGTATTCAAAGATGCTTGTCGTGTGCAGTGGCAAAGTGGCAATTCGTGGACTACTAAGGAAGACAGTACTGTGTTTGATAGTAGCTTAGTAAAGGGAGCACAGCACATATTAGTATCTGACATTGGGTTAAGAGATCGACCTTATAGGGGAGTGGAAGTAAATGGTCTATTGGGGAGCGGTCTCCCCGGTGATGACTTTACTTCATCTAGTTTAAAACACCCAACAGATTTTAATGTTGGTAGTACAGAAGCAGGTTCATATTTTGGGTTTACTACAGTTCCGTTCTGTCTAGAAGCAGATTTCCAAGCTGCTGGAGATAATGTTACAACGGCAAATGTTCATAGATATGGTTCGGATTCTGATGATGATGTACGTATATTATTTAAGTATGGGGATTATATTTCTGAAACTCGATTCTTATACGGAGACTCCGGTTTAACAGGTGTTGTAGGAAGAGATAGGGGTGATGCCGATGGGGGTGCCGGGCAAAGCAGTAAAGATGTATTTAAAACAGTAAATTGTAAAGTAATAGAACGATTTGCTACGACAAGAAGTATTTCTAAAACTTATAGATTGGATTTTAATGAGTCCTTAGAAGCTCCAAATTCAGCTAGAACTGCTGCCGCTGCTATACTAAAACGGGTAATTTTACCAGCACAACGAACTACTTTTCAAATAATTGGGTATCCCACTGTTAAATTAATAGGTCAAGGACAAGATGGATCAACTGGGAATTTCCTCACATCTGCTCAAAACTTCGGTTCTTATGGGGGTAGAGCAGGGATGTTACTAGAGAAACTCGATGCGGGGGATGGGCAAGTAACAGATTCAACATTAGTATCCCATCTAAATACTACAACTGATGTTGTCACGGCTCCTATTAGCGGTGATTGGGATGTAGGGACTTACTACAGAGCTTTTATTCATCTACGAGCAGGGATGAGTATACGAGTATCACATACAGCCGCAGGAGTAATAGGAAACCATATTTTAACCGGGCTAAAGTATAATGAACGTGGCGGTACTGCCACTTCTATGATTTCTACTACTGGTTATGATGAAGCTATAATTAATTTGATGCATGGTAACCTTGCCCATGCTATAAATACTGTAAAAAGTACTGCTAATCAAGATATTATAACTGTTACTGATTCGGCAGGGTATGCAGTCGGTCTTGCTAATATTCAATATGATAAATCTGGAACAACAGGAAGTAACGGGCCGTTTTATTTTGGCGATCCCTAGAAAGGTTTATTAATGGCTAATGAACATAATACCATAAATTGGGCATCTTCAGTTATGGAGCTTACTACTGGAACTAAACAACCTATAGTAGCAGGAACTACTACTGATGATATAAGTGGAAGATTGGTTGCGGATACAGTGTATCATCTATATTGGAAAGCTTCTGACCCAACAAAATGGCATACTGAACTAGCTTCTATTTGGGACACCAATCCAGCTAGTGGTAAAATACGAGTTGCAACCCTTACTGGTGTCGCATCGGGAGGTAAGGTACAGATTAGGGTGGTGCCAAATGCGGCTGTGGACGGGCAAGATGGTATAAATGCCAACCAATCCGTAAATCAAGATAGTGTAACTGGAACTGAAATAAGTACTGTAGGTAGTATAGCAACAACGGATACACGGTTAAAATTTTCAACTGCTGGTACTGGAGCCACTGGAGCAGGTTCGGCGGGCAATTTCCTCAGAGGGTATACAGGAAACAGTATATCGGATACATCAGGTAGATGGTTAGACATAGACGGAGATAATCAAGCCATCTACTTTATGGACGGGAGTGAGGCTAACTATATTTTATCTTCAATGAGTGCTGCCGGGATGAAATTTTATAGTGGGACTTCTGCCACTGCAACTGATGGCACAACGAGGGCGCATTACGGCGGGAGTGCCTTGACGTTCTATAATGGTAGTGGTTTAGGTGCGGGGAACGAGCTACTCCAGCTAGGGGTAGGAGCTACTAACGGATTAACTTTGTTTGGTTCGACTGCTTCTACTACAGCTTCGCCCTCATTAATTAAATATAACGCCGATATAGGAGGGTCTTGGGTAACTCATGGTTATCACGGTCTGTATAATGACGGTTCCGTAGATCATCTGATAACCTACACACCTCTATCAAAGGTTTGGATGATATCAGGTAATGGAGGGAGTAGTGCAACAATTGGTTCAACTATACATTTTGAAACAGGTGAGGGTCTTGCTGCTGGGTGGAAGATACATGCATCGAGTGATAGTGAAGGAACACCAATTTTTAGAAACTGTTTATTCCCTGTCAATAGTGGGACAGGAAGTGGTATAGCAGGTGACCTTAACCCAGACGGTACTTCAGACGAACCCTATAACTATATAGGTTATCATCAATCCGATACAAGGGATGGGCAGGGAACACTTACATTTGGGCCAAGGATAACCGCAACACAATCTTATTATTTTAATGCGGGTAGTGGTACCGCTGCTTCCCCCTCCCATACATTTTATGATGATGTTGATACTGGTATGTACCATCCTTCTACTGACACAGTAGGAATTTCAGCAGGAGGTAGCCTAGTTGCTCAGTTCGATAGTAGTGGAGTAACAATAGGTGGTGCCCTAGCAAGAACTGCTGGTGTAGAAGATATGTGGATTCCTGCTGCTGCCATGACTCCAACCGAGACAGCGGGTTGTGCTGATATTGCGTCCGTTGAAACAACAGCCGGTAGACCAGATATGCGAGTTTTGGATTTTGATGCTTCGACGCAGGAATATGCCCAGTTTTCAGTGGCGATGCCTAAATCATGGAATGGAAGCACAATAACTGCTGAATTTTACTGGACAACTACCGCAACGGATACCGATGCCTGTATTTGGGCTATCCAAGGATTGACAGTTTCAAATGATGAAACTATTGACCAAGTTTATGGGACAGCCATTACGGTAACAGATAACGTTATAAGCGGGGCGGAAGAAGTACTTATTAGCCCAACCACTTCAGCAGTAACATTGGCTGGAGGTACTCCAGCAGCAGGTGACTTAGCATTCTTCCAAGTTTACAGGGATGCTGATGACGGTTCCGATAATATGGCTGAAGATGCCCGACTTATAGGGGTAAAGATTCACTACACAACTAACGCAGCAACGGACGCTTAGATGAGTAAATTTGGATATCAAACATTAGGATTTGGGGCGGGAGCTTCTGTATCTGTTACGTACACAGTTGCAAAAGGTGTCGGGGGTAATACAGAAACAGATGGTACTGCGGATGGTGATTATAAGTATCATGTGTTTGATAGTAGTGGAACGTTTGAGATTACTACCTTAGGTGCCGATGCCGTAGTTGAGTATCTTGTAATAGGTGGTGGTGCTGGGGCTGGGCACTCCCACCAGTACGGTCAGGGTGGAAGTGGTGGAGGGGGTGCTGGTGCGCATAGAACGGCTACTGGCTTCACTGTGGCTGCTACGTCTTACTCAATCACAGTTGGTGGAGGAGGCGCAGGAGCTGTTTATTCAGCAGCGAATAACGGTTCAGGGCGAGGCACCAATGGTAGTAATAGTGTTTTCTCGTCCATCACCTCAAGTGGTGGCGGAGGTGGAGGAGGAGGAGTGAATGGTTGGAGCGGCGGTGGCGGTGGTTTTTCAAACGGAACTGGTTCTGGTGGCGGTGGCTCAGGGAATACAGGGCTAACTAGTGGTGGTTCTGGTGGCACGTATGGAAATGCTGGTGGGTCTGGTCACGCTTCTTATATGTCAGGAGGTGGTGGTGGTGGTTCTGGTGCTACTGGTTCCACACCAACTAATAACAGTGGTGGTAGTGGTGGTACTGGCACAGCATCCTCAATTACAGGCTCTTCAGTAACTAAAGCCTATGGTGGCAGCGGTGGCAGCACTGGCGGTGGTAATGGTGGTAGTGGCGGTAGTAATTCAGGTAACGGTGGTGGCGGTGGTAATGGTTACTGGAGTGGCAGGGGTTACAGTGGTGGCAACGGCGGCTCAGGTGTAGTAATCATAAGGTATCAATTTCAATAATGGCGCATTTTGCACAAATAGACAGTAATAATTTAGTAACACAGGTAATCGTAGTCGCTGATTCAGATGCTCCTAACGAGGCAGCAGGGATCGCTTTTTGCAAGGCGTTACTTGGGTCAGACACTAACTGGGTTCAGACCAGTTATAACGACAATATAAGACATAGGTACGCTGGTGCGGGTATGAAGTATGACTCAACTAATGATGTCTTTTATGACCAGCAACCCTACGCATCATGGACTTTGAATACCTCTACGTGGGAATGGGAACCCCCTGTAGCTGTGCCTAGCGATTCGGGGTATGATGACGATGACGACCCAACTATTCTAGTATCGTATACTTGGGATGAGAGTACAACATCGTGGGCTAATAGAACAGTAACGGCAGTATAAGTGTATAATAAATTGAAACAAACGTAAGGAGATAAGATTATGCCAGATGTAACAGTGTCATTTACAGATGCACAATGGACAAGAGTGGTAGCAGCATCGTCCCACATAAAAAGAATAGATGAAGCAGGGGATGTAGATGCTGATTATTTAGCTGCTAGGTGGAAAAATTTAGTAACTGATTGGGTACAGGAATACGAGCGGAGACAAGCCTCAATAGACGATTTTTAATGAAATTTAAAAATAAAGTTGTTCGCTTGCGTAAAAAGTATCCTTTTATGCGAGTTTCTGAGATAGCTACTGAGCTAGGAGCTACCAAGCAAAGAGTATGGGCTGTCCTGAACAGGAGAGGTTTAGATACAAACCCACCCAAATTAAAACCAGTTCTTTATTGTGTAGTTTGTAACACTGCAATATTAAATAAACAAAAGAAACGACCCCTATGTTCTAAAGAATGTTCCACTAAATATAGGTACATAAAACTGTCCTGTGACTATTGCACTTCAACCATATATAGGTTAAAATCAGAAGTACGCCGTGCCCACGAACTAAAATATCAACACGCATTTTGTAACAATCAATGTTACAATAAATATCGGAAGGAACAGTATATTGGAAATTGATGATGATTTAATAAAGAAGTGGGAACCGAAGATAAATAGAATGATTTCAACGTATAAAATCAACGGGATTCATAGAGACGATTTGGCACAAGAACTTAGAATATGTATTTTAAAAGCAGCTAAAAAATTTGACCCTGAGAGAAAAGTATCCTTCCACACGTATCTGCATACAACTATGGTAAATACAATACGCACCCTAGCAACTAAATCTAAACGTAATATTAATAATGAAGCTACCTACCTAGGACAAACATTTGTTACTGATTCTATGTCAGATGAATCGTCTCCTCCAAATCTTTCCCAAGAAATGCTTTTAAAAGAACCAAAAGATTGGCTAAACCTAGTAGAGATAAATGATTTGCTACACTCTCTACAACTTACAGAACCAGAGCTATCGTTTTTAGTTCTCCGTCAATCAGGGCATTCTCTGAAAGAAATACATATCAAGTTTGAAAAAACTTTTCCCAATAATTCACTAGCATCGGTAAGAGAGCATGTTAAACAAAAATTCCTTGGATATAGAATCTAGACACCTCCGGATAACTGTGGTACACTTGGGGACTAAGGAGGAATGGAATGACATCAATTGACAAAGCAAAAGAGATACCTTATACTGACCTAATGAGTCGTGCGGCACCTAAGGATGGGTTGTTCCGTGTTATCACTCAAAACTCTGGAATACGAAAAACGTGGATACTAGGAACATACAAAACATACGTAGAAGCAAAGACCGCAGCTAATACAGCATCCAAAGAAGAGGGGATATCGGCCTTTGTCCACAACTCGTATGGTAGAGTTCTATACTCAGTAAAGGATTAGTACAGAATGAATAGTGATAGTTTTAATTTTATAGAGTCCGCCTTGATTTTTAATTTGTGCGACTCCGACAACTATAAAACCTTTAGGCATCCCCAAAATGATTTTGCGGTGCATAAAGATGCTTACATGTTTCTACAGAAATACTTTGATGAGTATAGGGATTTCCCTACTCATGCAGTGTTACTTGAGGAGTTCTCTAAACTTAGAAAAGATGCAACGACAGTAGAGTTTACCTATGCTCAAGACGAGTTCAAGCAGCAAGTATTGTTTAGAAAGGTTGTATCAGCATTTTCGGCAAACAAAGAAGACCTTACAGAAAACCCTAAGAAAGCAATGGGTAAAATATTACATGATTTGAATGAAATAGAAGTTCTATATGATGAGGATGTACAGGAATATAATACTGGTAACTTGGACAGATTAGAAGAGTGGAAAGAACGGAGTGACTTACGCAAAATGGGTGACGGTCTCATAGGGATAAAAACCCCATTCCGATCAATTAATGCTACGGGCGTAGGGTGGCAACCCGGAGACCTTATATCTGCCTTCGCTCGACCAACAGTGGGTAAAACATGGTTGTGTACTGATATAGCTGCAACAGCGGCTCTCAACGGATATAAAACACTCTTAGTGTCCACTGAGATGACTAAAAAATCTATTGATATGCGTATGGATGTAATAATGGGAAACAAAAGTGGATACAAGCTGTCTCATCGAGCCTTGAGAACAGGTAGCCCTATTGATGAGGAGAAGTACGCTAAGTTTTTAACTGAGCTAGATGAGAAGAATCTACTGATATGCGATCATATAAGCGGAGAAGATAGTATTTCTCTCCGTAGTATAGCTAATCTAATACGAAAACACGCTCCAGATATCACTGTTATTGACGGTGTGTATCTGGTGTCTACCGCCATGAAGAATTCAGCCGCATGGGAACAGAACCATGGCTTATTCTATGGACTTAAAAACTTGGCTTTAGCCCAAGACACGACTATTATGGTATCAACACAGGCTACGAGGGATGCGGCAAATATGTTTGCGCCTCCCCGTGCCGATCAAGTAGCATTTGGCGATGCTCTCATTCGTGCTTCTGACATTGCACTTTCTATGTGTATGGTAGAGGACTCTGATAATCTCAGATCAATACAGTTTCAGAAGTATAGGGATGGAGATTTGCCGGTCGATATGTGTACCTTTTTATGGAATGTTGATGAAGGTGAAATAAAGGAAATAGATGACGTTTTCTAGGAGGAAAGAAATGCAATTATTCGCATGGTTGAAGCAAGATGAGAACAGTGTTATCGTGAAAACCGCTAAGAGCAAGGGGCCGGGGAAACCGTCTGTACCGATTACGGTAGCTGATATTCGCCGGGGACGAGTTAGTGATTCTAACGGTTACGAGAATGAAGTGGTGCTTTTTGTTAGAGCTAATAAGCTAGATCGAAAGGCGGCACGTAAGTAATGGTTGATTGGTCAGAAGTCCTGCTAAAGGCAGGGTTGAATACCCCAGTAGGGGTAGAACAGTTCACCATCAGGTGTCCTTTTCACGCTGACCAACATGACTCGTGTTCAATCAACACAGAAGAAGGTGTATGGATTTGCTTTCGGGGGTGTGGTCAGGGAGGTCTCAAATCGTTTCTGCGAAGGTATCTGAGTCTATCAGGTAAACAAGTAGATAGTTTCATAGGAGATCATGAGGTTGTTATAGATACCTCATTCTTCGATGATGAGCAGCCCGAACTAACCACACTTCCGGAAGTAGATTTTCCATACAATACCAAATTTGTGCCTGATTGGATTTTTGGTAGGCAATTCACAATCAAAACTTTGAAGCGTTGGGAATGTGGGATAACCGGACAGAATGGGTTAGCTTTCCCTGTACGGGATGAGTTCGCCCGTATTGTTGGGTGGGCGGTGAGAAGAAAGCAAGGATTTCCTAAGTACCTGTAT
>Ga0209128_1001224_pt1 | contig 17702 bp, 24 predicted proteins | sample ETNvirnome_6_100_FD_184072 | JGI IMG/M metagenome (GOLD analysis project Ga0209128, IMG submission 184072) | Marine viral communities from the Pacific Ocean - ETNP_6_100 (SPAdes) (version 2) | ecosystem: Environmental > Aquatic > Marine > Oceanic | place: Pacific Ocean | collected 2013-06-19 | reverse complement strand
GCCATCCCAAGACCATTGCTTACCGCTAACAGTATGGATATCCCCACTTGAGGGTGAATTTGGAAAATCTATTGCCATCGTGCCTCCATTATATCATTCATTTGTTTATTCTACCTCAATCTCAACCCATGAGACTGTATCTTCATCCCATACATATGGCACCGTATCATGGTCAGCAGGCAGAGCCACTGGTGGTACCCAATCTGTCGTATCCGCATCTAAAATCCATGAGGGATGCGGTTTTATACCAATGAATATTTCTAAATCAGAATCATAAGTACCGCCTACTTCCGCATGGCGAATCCCCCCAGACCTATCATTGAAAGTCTGAATCCAAGTTCCACCAAGACCAAGATCATCAGCAAGATACTCAGCCCCCCGATTCACTTCCTCTTCATCGTCAGGTGTAGTCAAAATTCTAAGAACCGTATTGTCTGCGTCTATCTCCGCGAAATGTGACATCAGATCGCCCACCTGACAACTACACAACCATCGGCACCATTGCCACCAAACTTGCCCGTAGCACCACCACCACCACCGCTACCAGTACCGGCCATTGCGTCACCACCAGTAGGACCATTATGGCTAGCACCCCTGTAACCGCCTTGGCCTCCACCAGCGCCACCAGCACGACAAGTAGCGCCACCGTAACCGCCACCGCCGCCACCGCCGCCAAAGAATGCGATACCGGGGGCGTATGACATTCCATTAGTATACGTATTTGTTAAACCAGCACCACCACCGCCTCCACCACCCCAACCACCGCAATAGACACCACCATTTTGGCCGCTACCACCGCCACCTCCACCGCCACCGGCAGATCCATAAGCGTATTCGCCATTACCACCACTGTTGCCTTCATTAGACGTACCAGAACCTCCAGAGAACGTACTGCCACCACCGCCACCGCCTCCAGAACCGCCACCGCCGCCACTACCCCATGCGCCACCGCCACCACCACCAGTAGTAGAATAAGACCCGAAACTAGAAGCACTACCATTAGAACCGGCAGTACCCATAGTGTTGTTCTCGCTACCGTTCTTACCTGATCCACCAGAACCAATAGTTACAGTGTACGACTGCGCGCTGAGTGTCTCGCCCGACCATGCTCTCGCACCACCACCACCGCCGCCACCGCCAGTGTTCCTATTGTAGTTATAAGTCCCCGATGTTGCACCGCCACCACCGCCCGAAACCACCAGAATATCGAATGTCTTACCGCTAGGAATACTTGACAGGACAAAAGTACCCGAACTAAAATACTGCAACGACTTATACTGAACTCCACTAGCCGTATATGTGCGTATAACAGGATCACCGGTTTGACTGTGACCAACCGCTACACCCGTAGTGTGATTAGGCTCATTACCAGCATCACCCTCACCGTTAGCGTTAATCGCAGAAACACGATACCAACGCTGCGTGTTATTGGCAATACTGCTATGCGTATAAGTCGTACTTACACTTGAAGTATTAGCAGATACATCCGACCAACTAGAACCATCAGTCGATACTTCAATATGATAACCAGCGACAGCCTCAGAACCAGATGTTCCAACAGACCAACTCAAAGTAATCTCAGTCAGAGGATCAGGACCATTCGACAACGCCAAAGTGCCCGGAGCACCCGGAGCGCTTTTGCCACCACCGAACTTGCCTCCAGACCAATTCTTGACACCAGTGCTAGGGAAGAACCTTCCATCAAACCGACCCATGACTAGAACACCTGTCCAGCAATAACAGTATTCTCATCATCAGGCCCGTACACCGCAGCCAGTTCAGTCTGGACATAGGCCGTAGTGGCGATCTGTGTGGTATTCGTATCCGCTGCCGCAGTTGGAGCAGCCGGGGTGCCAGTAAGAGTCGGAGAAGCGACTGGGGCATAGACGCCGACAAGGCCAAGTTCCATCGCCGTCACAAACGCCGTCGTGGCAATCTGAGTAGTGTTGGTGTTGTCAGCAGCCGTAGGGGCAGCAGGAACTCCCGTTAATGTAGGAGAAGCAAGTGGGGCATAAGTTGACAAATCAGAAGTAAGAGCAACCGTCCCAGTTGCATTCGGCAAAGTAATTGTACGATCAGCAGTAGGGTCAACAACGGTTAAAGTTGTTTCATGCGCATCAGCAGTCGCACCCTCAAAGACAACAACAGCCCCTACAGCAGAACTAGACGTAGTACCAGTGGCCTTCCACTTCTCCCCGTCCCACTGCCACACACGATCAGCAACCTGATGTATGTCACCTTCATTCGGGCTACTAGGAAAATTAATCGCCATTACGACGCACCCCCATCAAGAGCAGTTATCCCACCATAATTGGTACCAGAAACTCCACCATCAATATTAACATTGATACCACTTACCGAATGGCCAAGCTCAACCCACTGGGAGCTACTGCCATCATTATAATAAATATAAGCACCACCACTATCGGACTCAAACCAGATATCCCCAGCAGTGCTAGCGCTCGCAGCCGGAATAGCGTCACCAACCTTAAAAGACTGGCCATCACTAGCGTGACCAATCTCAACCCAGGCGCTATCATAATAAATAAACGTTTTACCTGTATCCGACTCATACCAGATATCGTTTGCTGCCGGAGAACCCGGAGGCGTATCAGCAGCCTGGAAAGACTGACCGTCAGAAGCGTGACCTATCTCAGCCCATGTACTGTCATAGCGGATGAAAAGTTTACCCGTATCAGACTCGTACCAGAAGTCTCCCTCTGTATAACTCGTAGGAGCATCATCACTTGCTGTAAACTTCGATGTACTAGACTTAAGCTCCCAATAGGTTCCGTTCCAGAACCAAGTCATATTTCCCTGAGATACCTCATCATTGGTAGATGGAGATGCGGGAAAATCAATAGCCATTACACGCCACCACCATCAAAGGAAGAAATCCCAGTATAGTTACTACTAGGAGTTCCGCCATCCACATTTACCGCATACTCAACCACAGTAGAATCTGCAGCATGACCAACCTCCACCCACTGTGAAGTGTTAGCATCCTGATAGTACACAAGGGTGTTACCAGTATCAGACTCATACCACATGTCCCCAGCATCGGGACTAGACGGAGCCGTATCAGAAACGCTTATACTAGCGCCACTACTAACCTGTTGCCAAGTAGAACTTGACCTATAATAAAAAGCATCATTAGTAGTATCAATAGCAATAGCACCATCAGCAATAGTGGCAGAAGGCGCTCCACTAGTAGTGCTAGTAATCAGGCCGGCTGCCGCCTGCAAGGCATCATCAGTCTTTAATGTGTTTGCAGCAGAACGATACAAGGTAACATCACCTGAACCGCTACCAGCGCCCCAAGTCAACTTACCACCAGCGTCTATTGATAAACGGGCAGCTGAGTCGCCAGCAACTTTCGTCCTAAGAGCTTCAGACGCCGCAGATGCTGCGTCGTCAATTGATATAGATGTCTTGAAAGATTTAGCCACGACCTCAACCGTCCCGTTATATTATAGCAGATCGCCCTCAAGTGATCCGCCAGTTTATGTTATTTTTTAGCCAACCACTACGGCTCGATAGTCCGTTCCGTTGGCTGGTGCAGTAGCGAACGTAACCGTTACCGCACTAGTAGTAGTATGCTCAATATCAACCTCAACTTCTGCATATGGAGAAGCTGAAGCATACACCGTCACCTGTACATCTCGTGAACTCAGGCTGTGTGTAACAGTGAAGGCAGCAGCGCTGCCATCTCCGGTTAGAGTAGCTGAAACTTTCTTAAAGTCAGCACTCAAAACACCGCTTGTAAGGGTAAGCCCGTCACCAGCAACACTGGAAGCAATTGACAATCCGCTTGAATCGACTGCCAAACCAGAATTGGTGATAAGATCGACGGACAATTCGCCGCCACTCTTATTAAGACCATCACCGGCAGTAACCTGCGCGGAACCAGAGAACTGAGTCCACGTAATCGAAGTAGAACCCAATGTAATCGGGTCATTCGTTGTGATTACCCACTGTGTATCAGCGCCTACTGTACCTTCATTCACCCAAACAAAGGCACCGCCAATCGCCTCACTAGAAGCGTCCATGTCGGCTGCCCGACTAGCCGCTCCCGAAGCTACTGCGACATAGATACCATTCTCAGTAGCAGTTGACTGATTCTTCAAAAGGACACGATCACCAGTGGCAATAGTCACACCATCAACAGTGTCGCCATTTTCAAGACCATCAGCAACCGCAACATTCGCAGTGCTCGCCACACGAACAGGATCTTTAACATTCAAACCCTGCTTAGTGGCATCAACATAAGCCTTAGTTGCAGCATCCGTATCAGCACTTGGACTGCCAACACTGACAATTCTCTGAGAGTTGGCGGAAACCGAACCAGTTGGTGCTGCCATCTGATCCAAACGACTCGTTTGGACCTGAGTATCGAAGTCAGAGACTGTGCTTGCAGCCTGTGTTCCTGTGTGATTGGCCCTAGCTAGATAATGCGAGCCTTCCTGAGCGTCAAGCTTGTCTGCATCTAGACTAGAGCCTGAGCCGTCTACCGTTAGGAGAAGAGTCAGTATTTCAGAGGCAGTTTGGTCTGCGGTGGCACTAGTCTCGATACCGAGAATAGTGAGCACCTGTGCCGGCGTCTTAGGTTGTGGAGTATTATCGCTTGTTGCATACAAGAAAGTTGTAGCATCAAAATCAGTCTCCATAACCGCACCAGCGGCGTTGACGTTTGTCGCATCTGTTACATCTGCTGCAGATTCGATAGCATCTAGCTTCGTTTCATCAGCCGCAGTGAATCTATTGACAATCTCCCATGCTGAATTTGCCCGCAAGTAAAGTTTGTCATCGTCAGTATCATAATAGATCTGACCGTCACTTGGAGCCGAGGGTGCAGTACTTAGATTCTGCACCACAGCATTTCTTAATTCATTCTTATTAAGGTCAATATATGACTCTATGTCAATAGGGACCAAAAACTTTTTAGCCATTGTATTTCCTCCTAGACTATAACGGCCTTACCGGCAAAAGCATTATCAAATGTTGCTACTAATTGATTTGTGGAATTATGTCTAATGTCTCCAATAACATGATTCCCAGCAGAATCAATAATATCTACTGTCGGATATCGACCTTGGTTGTGGGTTATCGTCCACGTTGCACTCGCTGAACTCTGATCATGAACTACAGTGGTATTAGGACCAGAGGCACCAGTGGCGCCAGCGGGGCCAGCAGGTCCTTGCGGACCCGTTGCAGTCTCTGTTAAAACTATAGTTGGATCTCCCTCTACTGTTAAAGTATTAAGCGCATCCGTTTCAACAACATCTGTCACTATCTAGTCACCTCCGGTGTAATGCTTACTGTGCCTTGAACTAACCTTGTAACCACCCCACCTGAAGTTATGATTTCTAAATCATAGACACCAGTATCGGGAGCAGTCAAAGCAGTAGTTACAGACGATGCGATAGTAATAACGATTTCACCAGTCGCATTTAAAGTTATATCTCCAGCACCGCTAGTCAAATCAACTAACGCAGCCGGAGAATCGTAAGTATTACGAATTTGCATTCGGCCAGAATGAGTACTCAAATCTACTACGCTACCGCCAGATTTATATGTAAACGTTCTTTGAAATGTTTCGCCTTGATTTACGATCAAATTGTAATTAAAAGCCATACCCTGATTATACCACCGTAACGTTTTTTTACCAAAGGCTAGTCAAGTGTAATATCAAGATCATTCGCAGCAATAGTAAACGTGTCCCCTGATGCAGCAACTACTGAAGAAGACAGCGCTCCATGAAACAGGAGATTGCCTCCAGCAGAAGCATCAAAGACCCCAATGTGCGTCACAGTAACAGCAGGCATGCTGCTAAAGGACACGCTAGACGAGTTGGACACCGCACCGCCAGAAGCTGCACCAAAAGTTACCGCTTGCCTAGTGGCCGCGACCTCAGCGCCTCCAGAACCAGCATCAGTCGGACTACCAACATACAACGCCAAATACACCGTTGCTACCGGCGCATACGATGTGTTCCTCAATGCATGATCAAGGAGCTTGTTTTCTAAATAATTAGATAACCCCGACATGATTTTTCCGACTACCTACTCGCCGTAGTGTTCTTTAACCTGTTTCTGAGTAGCCGCTTCAAACTGAGTTGTATCCAAAAGTTGCTTTGCCACAACGGCGGACACAAGTTGATACGGATGGTCCCTAGTGAACTCAACCGTCCCAACAGAGTATCCATATCCATGACGCATGAATAGCATCTGTTCACCCGACGGTGCTGCAGCCTTTTTGGCTGCAGCCTTTTTGGCGGGTGCCTTTTTGGCGGGTGCCGCTTCGACCTCTGCATTCTTCAAATCTTCAGTTGTAACTGTACTTTTATTATCAGCCATAATGAACATCTTACCATACATCATTATCAAACGCAACAATAGAACACCCCCAGGAGGCATCGAAGCGACCCGGGGGCGTCTGGTGGTGGTTTGAATTTAAAACCGTATTCTATTTAACAGTTACAATCAGGTACGGAGCTTGGTATCCTTGCAGATAACGTAAGCTGCAGCGTTCTCAATGTTCTGAGCAACCCTATTGAACTGCGTATATTCAATCGTGTCCTTCTTCGGCTTGAACTCACGGTAAACCGTGATCTCGCGCTGAATACCAACAATATGATTGTTGGGGAAGGTCAGAATGATGTAGCCGTGGTTGCCAGTGGCACCACTATAACTACCAGCCACTGTCTCCGGCATGAGCGGAACCTCAACTAGAGGAATACCAAACGGAGCAAGCCCCGACGAACCGGGACCCCCGTTAGGCGCACCCGGGTTAGTGTAGAGCCTGTCACCCATAGTAGAACCGGGCGAAGGCGCACCAGCAGTAGCCTCAGTAGCAGAGTTCGGGTTCTGCAGCGTGTAGATTGTATCCTGCACAATACCCGGCCCACTGAAATACCGCAACTCGTTACGACGCTGCAGGTACTTGTTCGGCATCTTACGCAAAATTGCGTCATACACCGCACGACTAATATTGGTTTCAGTAGCATGTGTAACACCATTAGCAGTACCAAGCTTAACAAAGCCGTCCTGCGCCTTAAGCAGCGCATTGCTGCTTGTGGTATCACCATTAATTAGAAGGTCATCCATATCGTTCGACGTCTGACGCGCCATAACCTGAGCGATATGATCCTCCAAGGAGTCACCAGCAATGTTGTCCTCAAGGGACTCAGTGCTGACCTCCCAATCCAACCGGAGCTTAACTGTCGTTAAAGCGACCTTAGCAAAGGTCACGGCAGCGTTTGCGCCAGTATCGGTAGCCTCAGTTGCCTTTGCAAGCAACCGCGTTCCAACCGACAGCTTATCGATTTCCAATGACGGGTTGTTCATGCGAACGACCCTAGACTGTTGCATAAGAACAGACTGATCGATAACGAAGTCAAGGAAACGGTTAGCCTGAGCGGGCTTTAAAATACCGCCAGAGGCATTGCCGACAACAGAGGTAGTAACCTCGTTTGCTTTTTGAAGTAGTTCTTCGTTAGCCATTTATAATTTCCTCCTAAGACTCGTATCCAAGAGACTTAATCAAGTCCTGAGGGAGAAAAAGGTTTCCCCAAAATGACTCGGGGGCACTTTTCTCAGCAGCCTTAGCGACTACATCCTCTTCTTCGTCTGTCTCATCAACACTCTTTTTAATTGCACCAGCGTTCTCAACGGTTTCAACACGAGTGTTGATCACATCAAGACTATCGGTGACTGACTTTGTTGACTCATCAACCTTAGCTGTGAGTTCTTCCTGCTTCTCAGTCATTGCATTAATGGCAGAGGCCAGTTTCTCTTCAATCAAAGTCTCCACCTGTGCGGTAGAGGCCTCGGAATGCGAAGCTAGCTTTTCATCAATGACAGTTCCTAGAGCTGCAGTGAGTTCATCGATATTCATATCAATATCATCTCCTTCATTGATTTCTGCCACAAGCGCAATCTCTTCCACTTCAGCAGTAATTTTTTCTACATCGTCTTCATCAGAATCAACAATAGTATCCGACTCCGCATTAGCGGGATCGGACATCCATGTCAAGAACCTCTGAAGAAGTGAGATCTTATCTTCCAACTCGGCACCCTCAAAAGCCCCGTCATTTGACGGGGTTTCATCAGACGCAGTTAGAACGTCTGTATCTTCCATGTATGTAACCATATCAGAATAATTCTTATTATGCAAGTTTTTCGCAACATTGCGATCACATTCGCACCTTTTGATTACATTATCAGTAATACATACTGTCGTATCGCCAACTGTGTGGCATTCTGTTTCATCAATTGCGAGAGCATAGGATAGACCTTCGTCATCAGATTTAATCAACGTAATGTTAGCAACTGGGTTTGCCGGATTATCCACCAAACTCAACTCACCAAGTTCATACTTGGTAACCACACTAACCGGCTGACCTCGAAACTTCCTTGTTTCATCTTCCTTGCGTTCGAGGATTCGACCGCCGATAGAGAACGCACCAAGGGTGCCATCCAAAACCTTTTGCCAAGTATCCTCTGCCCCTTTTGAAATATAAGCAGAAACCTCTACACCACGGTAGGTGCTTCCACCCTCATTAATCTCAACGGGACGATGACCTACGGCCTTGCCTACAGCCAGAGGCTGGTGCATCTCTCGTATGTTGCCCTGCCAATTTTTAAATGCTGTCATGGACGCGCTGAAATCAACGACGTCTCCTGACTTATCTACATTATCAGCAGTAGCTACGCCAACCACAACCCGCTCTTCATTTTTAATTAAAGAGACAGGGAAGATTAGTTGTAAATTTTCGCCATGCATATTATTGCCTCCTTATGAAGCTATGGGAACTATTATAACATATATCTAATTTAATTACAATAACCTTTAACCCACAGCAAAAACAGCCAGAGTAACAGACGCAGTGATCACTTGAAATTCAGTGTAATCACCGGGGATGCATACGTACTCCGTACCACCAGCAGGAATTAACACAGACACATGGTCATTCAGTTTTACTGTAGCATCAGTCGATGCGTGAGTGTTGTGAAAGTAAATACCATCAGTGTGATGACCTAAAGTGATTTTTGCATCAGTGCTGTCTACACTGATATTTGAATACATAACACTACTATTTCCGTACATATTGTCCTCCTTTAATCTTGATCACGAACCCCACCTGAGTCTTGGGCAGAGCCCCTCTCATTGCTGGTCTCGGGATTCGCAGAGTCATCTCCCGCTGGGGGAGTGTCAGCATTGTCATTCCCCTCGGGAGCGCCCTCTGGCCTTTCTGGCTCTTCTTCCACCATGTCTTCACCGGTAAACGGATTGATGCCCGTTTGCATAAGCAACTCCATTTTCCTAATATTGCTTGGATATGGAAGCTCTTCTTCACCAGCCTCGCGGTCAGGAAGACCCAGCATGTTTCGCACCTCGTTTGGTGTAACAACCTCAGTACGAAGATATCGATCTCTAATCTTAGACTGTACATCTTCATCGACCAGATCAATCTGTTCAAATCTAAAATCTACAAGATCGGTAAACTCTTTAACAATATAATTAATCCGCTTCTCTATAACCTTTTGATCGGGACCAACTACCTGAACTTTAAAAGTTTTATCCGCATCTCTCGCAACAGCAAGATTTGCATTATCGTAAACACCAACCTTGGGGGCTGGTACTCTATTAGCAACTAGAATCTCATCACGATTGGACTTTCTGAATTTATCGAAAGATGCGTCCTGCACGTTGGCTTCTAGCTTCTCAAACTTTATATCTACATCACCACCAAGTGATGCAGGAAGGGGAACGATAAGAGTTCCATGATTCCTGCCTTTAACCTCTGTTCTAAAATAGTTAACTAATTCTTGCTTCGATCTATTACTAAGCTTTGCACCTTTAAGAATAATTGCATATCTAGGGATAGCCTTATTTTCAAAATAATCAATATTATAATTCTTTGCGTACTTGTCACCCAAGATCGCACCAATAGCAGTTACCGCAGAAGGGACTCCGTAATAATTGCTTGTTGGTGTATACGCCTTAAAATGAATAATCTCATTAGGTCGTCCATCAGTATTGATAGGATCCGATGTTTCTAAATCTTGAAAGTTCCTAAAGAAAACAGACTGAATCTTGCTATGTCGTGACAACTGCACAAATCCATCACGCTGCCTGCGTACTCGCATATTGACGGCTGGAATGTGACCAATATAACCTATCTTGCCAACATTGGTCCTCCCTATCTCCAAATAAGCGTTTCCGATAGTGAGATAGTCCGTCCACAACTTGATCATGGTCTCCGAAAATGTATCTTCAATATTGGAATCATCGAGCAATGCATAAAGCTTCTTACGCTCTCGAGCCAACTCAATTCTAATTTTATCTTTCTTAGCTGACGTATCTGCCTTTTCAACTCGCCGCTTCGTCTTGTCTGAATCCTCAAAAGCAAATCCAAGAGCAACTGTGTTTGCGACACGCGCATTAATAGAAGCAAAGTGAGTGGTATTGGTTTCGTACAAGTCTGCCAAAATATTTAAATCATGAGGCGGCTCAATAACATCATACAGTGCATACCCATCAATCGAATCTGGATCGACATACCGTGACTTAGCTTCCCCGACACCTTTATTTGGCTTATTGCCGACAGCCTTCTGTAACCTCTGATACCTCCGCTTCACCTTGGCGGACTGCTTAGAAATATCTATTTTTTTAAAAGGATCAGTATTAGAAAACTGAGTGTCTACCTTAGTATAACTAACGTCATCGATCTCAACTTCCATACTGTCATTTTCTACAAACGATGTTTCACCCATAATTATCCTTTATACGGTGCCACTTCTATAATGGCATCCTCTACCGGATCAGGCAATTGTCCTTCACCTAATCTTCCTTCTTGCTCTGACCTCTCACCATCGGTAACCTTCCGCGCGCCATCAACCCAATGAGGTTTACCACCATTATCTTTTCCAGCCCAATAATTGGCAGCTTCTGCCATCTGAGACTCTACCCTGCGATCACCAACCATACCTTCGGCGCACATATAGTTTCCATCCCCGTCCGCAATAAAGCCACCATCGGGCATTTTCCATAAACAAACGCCAAATGCTGACTGAGGAACGACAATATTCTTTCTTTTCTTTATGATTCCGCTATTCATCCATCGTGAGTATAGCATATTTCATATCAAAAAGCGATTCAATCATCAAATATCGTATCGAATTCATAAAATCCTTCATCCACAAGGGTGAAGGAGTCAATGACCCCATTAGCGGTTGGCATGGTTATCGTATCCGGTGGATCAGACTGCGTGTCTACCTCTATCGGCTCTATATCCCCATCCTGATTTTTATACCAATATGTTGCATATTTGTTTTCTGTATCCATACCTTAAAGAGCACAAGTAACACACTCGGGATCATCAATCCTGCATGCTGCAACTTCATCGTCTGAATCTTCTTCAAAGTCTAAAGTCATTTGGTTTAGAACCTGCTCATCGCGCGAGTTGTCACGATAAATGGTAATACCCTTGCACCCCAAATCATAAGCCATGCGGTATAGCCTATCCGTATCTTCAATAGAGAAGTCCGTTGGGCAGTTTGTGGTTTTGCTAATAGCAGAGTCAACCCAACGCTGGATGGCAGCCTGCACGGCTACATGTTGTTCTGGCAGAAGCTCCATAGCGGTCACGCAGTAATCTGGCAGATCGTTAATATCCAAACCAAGTTCTTCAATCACCGGAACGGTCTCAACCTCTGTCCCAAGCCTTGAAGTGCGTGTGTACTGCCAATTGAAATATGGCTCAATACCTGTTGATGTACCCATCATTGTGCCGGTCGTACCAGTAGGAGCCACGGTAAGTAAGCAAACGTTACGAATGCCATACTGCTTAACTTTCTCTCTAATATCTTCAGGCATGCCCTTCATGTAACCTGATCTCAAATATTCGTCGGCACCAAAGAACTTAAACTCACCCTTTAGCTTTGCAAGATTAATAGATGCTTCGTAAGACTCAATTGCAATCGTCTTGAAAAGTTCATCAATAAAAATAAGACTATCTTTTGAACCATAACGAAGACCCATCTTTACAAGCAATTCACCAAGGCCCATCACTCCTAAACCAATACGACGATTGCCACGATGGGTTTTTTCAATAGAATCAAAATGATAATCATTAATAGTAATCACATTATCTAAAAGCCTGACTGAGTTGTGAACAACATAGCGCAGTTTGCTCCAATCGAATTCAGAATCAGAATCTACAAACTTAGACAGATCCATAGCACCTAGCGTACAAACTCCATACGCCTCAAGGGGCTGTTCGCCACAAGGATTAGTAGCAACAAGCGGAGCAAAATAATGAGAGTTGCTCATCTTGTTTGATCTCTCCAAAAAGTGCAAGCCGGGTTCCGCTGATGCGTGTGCTGAGGAAACGATCTGATCCCAAATCTCTCTAGCTTTTACCGTCTTGTAAACAAGAACTTCTTTGCCTAAAACATCTCTCCAGTAATGAAGATTGCCATCCCAAAGCTCATTGTATTCTGGATCTTTAGTATTGGGGAAGACCAGACTCCAGTCTGCATCTTCCTTCAAGGCAGCCATAAAAGAGTCGGAAATACATATCGACATATTTGCATTTTCAAATTCCCCGGGAGTATGTTTGACGCTAATGAATTCTTCAATGTCTGGATGCCAATCATTAATCATTAGCATCGTGGCGCCGCGTCGTGAACCTCCTTGTTCGATGAGCCCTGTAGAAAGGTTATACATCTTTCCCCAAGAGACAGCACCGCTAGAAATGCCGTTGACACCAATAACAGGAGCGTAGCGAGGCCGTAGAGTAGAAAGATTAATACCAACGCCTCCCCCCCTCGAATGGGTTTCTGCCATTTCTTTGACACTATCAAAAATACCTCCGCGAGAATCTTGTGGACATGGTAGCACAAAACAGTTCTGAAGAGTAAGACCCTTTGCACCCGCTCCGGCAAGGATGCGCCCGCCTGGAACGAAATAATCAAAAAGAATATCTTTGAACTTTAATTCAACTTCATCCACATTGGCAGGATCTTCACATTCAGCTAAAGAACGTGCCACCCTAGACTTGACGCTATCAACATCTAATTCAAGCGGCTTTGAAATTAGATCAATATCTACAGATACAGTATCGCCATGATACGTAACTACCTCTATTGATCTTCCATCTTCATCAACCTTTAATACCCTAGAGATCTCCTTAACCGGCCACTTAGGATCTGGTGCAACCATTGCTAGCACTAAGTCTCCAACTGACACATCCCCTTTTGGTGCTTTTAAAGAATACCTATCTAAAAATATCTTATATCCTTGATACCCGCTCTTACTAAAGAACGATGGAATTTTAATATTCCCATCGTTCTTTTTTAACCCAGCACCCTCCAATAGGGATGATTCAATTTTTTCGCTGACTACAGTCACACTTCCTCCTTTAATAACACTCCCCCCGGTGGCGTGGAGGGAGTTGAGGAACCATCATAGCACGTTCGCAATTCCGAAGCGAGTGCATTTACGCAGGTAATTCAAGAAATCTCTAAAAAACCCAAAGCCTCGTCAGCGATGTCATCCCAAGTCTGATACTCATGTAAAACTCTTGCTCCGCGCATGGTCTTAGACTTGTATCTGTAATAATCAGTAGTGACATCTTTCATTAATGACAAGAGATGATCATAGTTTGGGTCGGCCACCTGAGCGCCCGTTCCGACAAGATTGAAGTTGTCTAGCTCTTGCTCTGAGGCATCTACAAACTCTGCATCAAGAGGTATCGATAAATCTGCAAAGTCTGCACATCCAGTAAGATTGGTGCAGATAGTCGGCATTCCTGTCGCTATCGCCTGAAACGGAATCATACCAAAACCCTCACCAGTGGTGGGATAAACCATGCAGTGACTATTCTTATATAAAGAGATCAGAGCATCTTTTGGAATATGCCCATGTAGAAAAGTTATTTGTGGATGCTTCTCGTACTCAGCCATCCACGGAGTTATCTTATCCGAAGTTTTTAAAATTAACTGATAGTTGTCATCTTCGTCAAACAGTTCCAAGAACGCTTTAGCAACTAGCGCTCCGTTCTTTCTTGGAAGCTCTCCACCTACATGAAGAAAATAAAACTTCTCGCCAATCTCACGTTCCTGAACTCCCCACTCAGAAGAAATGCCGTGAGCCAGAACGTTTATTGGAATGTCTAGATTGTATTTTTCATATACACTCTTACACCACTCACTCGTAGTCCATAACTGAGTGGAATTATTAAACTGATCAACCCAAGCTGGAGGGATAGCAGTAAACTCCCAAGGAGTATAGCCTACTGTTTGAGGTACTTCAAACTGATAGTAGTACGGCAAACAGTAGTTTACATGCCACTTAGTACCAGTTGCATTCCAAAGTACCCGCTGCCCTTTATCTTTAAAAGACTGGAAGAGATTAAGAGATACCTCAGTATATCCCCTGCTTCTCCAAGCAGTTCCAGTAGCATCTATTGCCTGTGGTGTAAACCATGATATATCTGTTTTTAAACCCACGTAATTACATTTACTCCCAACTCAGCAAACTGATTTGCATCTTCTTCTGACATCCAATACTGGATAGGTCTACGACAATACTGACACCGACTAACTCCAAGATATTCATCATCTATCTTACAGATAGTAATATAATCTTTGTCTAATACAGGAGTAGGAGGACAGTCATCGCACTCTGCTACTGCTATATATCTCATACTCATCTAGTAGTACTCCAGTTAGTTATAACAATATAGAAAGCTAGCTACTAGCTTGCTAGATAGCTTGCTGGGCTAGCACAGATCAGTTTAGCGTGTTTTTTTGAAGAAGTGGTGGATGGCCAAAAAATTTTCTCTATCGCACCTTTTGCTGTCGAAATATGGTAGGGTGGATCGATGTCGAAGTTTATCACAAATGTTGTATCTTTCACGATATGGAGCCTGCTGGTTGCCTTACTGGGCTGGTGGGCTTGTAAAGTAAACGGTACTATGGTAAACTACTGGAGTATAGTGCTGGCGTCGAATTGCATATACATGCTCGCTGCACCGATAATTAGCGGTTTGCAAAAGGAGTAAACCTTGAAGATAACACCAGCCACAGGGCAAGATGTAACAGAGATTGAGGAAATCTCTATAACTATTAAGCTCTTGAGAGATCAAAGAGGCGACTTGAACCCGGTGTTTTACATTGTCTCTCCAGACGAAAGCTATGACGTATCAGTCATGCACTTGAGGCTATTGATTAATGGTCTTGAACTTGGCATAAACAGTTTAGATAATATGATTAGCTGCATGCTGCAAATGATGAGATCAAACGCAGTAGAGGCTATGCAAACTATGGGTCTGGCTGATAGTCCTGTAGAACTTGAGAAGATATTGAACTTTATCGCCAGTTTGGAAGAAGAAGATGGGGAGTCTGCTTAACTCTCACTCTCAAATACTCGGTCGGGTAATCGAAGGCTTCCCCTATCCAGATAGAGAATGCGCTCTCTGTAGTAAACCTTTGCAACTGGTTAATGCGATCCATTCGGATCAAGATATGCACCACTACAAAGCCATATATGTTTGCGGTTACGAGGACTGCCCTGCGTTCGATTATACCGGTAGAAAGGCCTATGTAAAGTTGTATTATTCATCGGAAGAAGCTCAGATAGTATTTGAAGATATACTTCTACCTGTTTACGGAAGAAGGGAAAAAGGGCTTGATGATGATTAAATGGATATGCGGCCTTTGCGAATCAGAACTGATTTGGGGTGGCGATCACGACTTAGATGACAGCTTTAGTCTTTTTACAATGGTAAGTAATTATACCTGCCCTAGATGCGATGCATATGTTGAGGTATCAACATGAGTTTACCTGATACGGAAGATCCTTGCGATTATCCTATTGAATTTATGGGTGAACACCCTCCTATAGAAATTCTTTTGAGTTATAATAAAAAAGATAGTAAACTTAAGGAAGTGAATTCGGAGAAACCCTGTGCTGACACAGAAGGATAGCACAATCGGCAAAAGCCGATTTTTGTGCCTCCGGGGAGGACTATAATGGACGCAGGTAATATCATCACGCTAATAAGCTTGACGATTACAAACGTTGTCGCTCTGTGTGTGGTGTACATCCGCCAGAAGCGATACAACAATAAGAATTATGGAATAAAAAATGGTCGGGGAGATTTATTTAAACAGATAGGGAAGTTGCAGGACGACATGCACAGAGAGACTCAACTTCTAACCTCTGATGTTGCGGAACTACGCGGCATGCTCAGAGTTCATCTAAAAGAGAACGCGAGCAAGCATTAATGACCCTACAAAATAAATGTTGTACTTACCGTAATGGCGAAGTACAATTAACCGACCATAGGTGGATATCCACTTATTTAGAAACATCACTTACCAACGGTCAATACTTGAAATGGCTATGGTGTCGTGGCTGTGGTTTATACAAACTAGACCAGAAAAAGGAAAAGACCTTTATATCGGCTTGATTTATATCCCCAGCTGTGCTATACTGCTATATAGGAATGCCCTGTATGTCAAATTATTTTCCCTCGGGATCTAATTCGACTATACGGGGTTTTCCACTTTTTTCCTTTCGGTCCCCCCATCCAGCCCATTCCTGTGCTACACTGAATCAGTGACATGGCTATACACCCCAAACACTTATCAATCTGCTCTGGAATCGGAGCAATCGACCTTGGACTTCAAAGCGCACTCGGAATTGAGTCTGTGGGTTACATCGAAAGGGATGCCTTCGCTGCGGCCATTCTCATGGCGAGGATGGAAGAACAGGCCTTGGATGTGGCGCCTATTTGGGACGATCTTGAATCCTTCGACAGCACAGCATGGAGTGGATGCGTGGACATCCTATCTGCGGGCATCCCCTGCCAGCCTTTTTCGTATGCCGGTAAGCATGGAGGAACAGAAGACGAAAGGTGGCTCTGGCCTGACATTTGTAGAATTAGTGAGGACTGCGGGGCGAGCCAAATCTTTATCGAAAATACACCGGGACTTATCCAAAGAGGCCTTTATGAAATTCTCCACGATCTTGCCGAAATGGGGTACTCTGCGGAATGGGGTCTGTTCAACGCAAGTGACGGTCAAGCGCCCCATAAGCGACAAAGGGTATTCTTACTTGCCCACCGGGAGAGTATCGACATTAAGCCTTGGGTCGATAGAGCAAAACTTTACACCGAACTCAGACGACAAGCGATGGGCGACACCAACGGCGAACATGTGGAAGGAGCAGGGTCCGAATATCGATTGGGAGAAAAGGAACGAGAACAGGATTACGAACCTTACAGTTCAGGCTGTTTTATGGCCGACACCGAATGCGAGAGACGGTTCGCGTGGACCCGAAAGTCTAAAGGATGGGAAAAGACCAAGCGGACACAAGGGCAACGAGAATCTGGAGGGAGCAGCACTGTGGCCCACGCCGATAGCGCAGGACGCTGGCGGTTCAAGAAGAGCAACGGTGCCGAAGAAGGCTTCACAAAAATCAAAGGATGGTACAACACTTACGGACGCTTCCCGCCTTCACGGAACAATAACGACGCGTGGGGAAGATGGGTTGAGTCAGGTCTTCCTAAACCCTCAATTTGTGGAGTCACTGATGGGTCTGCCTATAGGGTGGACCGACTTCGCTCCCTTGGAAACTCAGTCGTGCCACAATGTGTAACAATGGCTTACAACGTATTATTGAATAGATTA
>Ga0209128_1001220_pt1 | contig 17744 bp, 17 predicted proteins | sample ETNvirnome_6_100_FD_184072 | JGI IMG/M metagenome (GOLD analysis project Ga0209128, IMG submission 184072) | Marine viral communities from the Pacific Ocean - ETNP_6_100 (SPAdes) (version 2) | ecosystem: Environmental > Aquatic > Marine > Oceanic | place: Pacific Ocean | collected 2013-06-19 | reverse complement strand
CAGTTAATAGATGGGCATATTTAGACGAACTAAAACAATTAATGCAGTTAGGTGTTATAGATGATATAGCATTGTTAGCTGAAACTGATATTAGAAATAAAGAAAAAATTGCACAGAGAAAATCATTATATGCACAATTAAGCGGTCAAGTAGAGCAATTGTCTGAAGCTAATAAGGATAAAGACGGCACTATTGAAACCTTAGAAAGACAATTAGTCCAAGCTGGTATTAAAAATAAAGTAATGCAAGCTTCTGTAGAGATTAATAAAAAGAAAGAGGAAGTAAAAGGAGATCTTGAATCTGAAGTAGTTAAAGGCGCTGCATCGATGAATATAATTGAAGGCCAGTTAAAGAATAATGTAGCTGCACAAAATCAAGCTGCTGGAATGGCCATTAAGGATGCAGAGAGAGAAGCTAAGGCTCAACAAAAAGAAACCTTGACACAAAAGTAAATTTTATATTATATTATAAAACTTATAAAAGGAGAGAAACATGACTGATAATGAACAAACTGCTGGTAACCTAGAAGAATCTAGCTCTGGTAGTAATTTTTTTGATGAAATGGAAAATGCTGTGAATGGAAGCATACAAGATCCATTCGATACCACTGAGGTAACCCCTCCGACTAATAGTGGCCCCGAACAGGTAACCCACGCTAAGTCATCGGAAGGCTCCAATAGTAATGTGGATTGGGAAAAAAGGTATAAAGATTCTCAAAGAGGTGCTCAAGCAATGAATAGTGAGCTAAAAGATCTAAAACCTTTCGTCCCCGTGCTTAATGCAATGAAAGAAGATAGTGGACTCGTACAGCATGTACGTGACTATTTTGAAGGCGGTGGAGCTCCCGCTAAGAGTGTACAAGAAAAACTTGGTTTGTCCGAGGATTTTGTATATGATCAGTCGGAAGCTATAGAAAACCCAGATTCAGATTCTGCTAAAGTTTTTAATGCGCATATTAATACTATGGTCCAAGGACGTGTTAATGAAGTTCTTGGTCATGAAAAACAGAAAGCGCAAATGACTCAACGTCAAATATCTCAAAAGAGACAAGAAGTTGATTTTAAGAAAAAACATAATATGTCAGATGAAGATTTTGGAGAATTAGTTAATAGAGCTAAATCTCATATATTAACATTAGATGATGTTCACTATCTAGTTAATAGAGATCAAGCTAATCAAAATGTAGCTAATTCAACTAAAGCTGATATGCTAAACCAAATGAAAAATGTCAGAGATATACCTGCAAGTGCGAGTGGAGCCAATAGCCAAAACGATAAATCTGCATCATTTGAAGATGATGTATTTGATGCATTGTTAGGCTCGGATGGCAATATAGACGAACTGTTCGGGTAGGTAAAAATTTAAAAACTCCTATTCGAGCTTAACATAAAACGAAAAGGAGGTAACTGATGTCAGCATTCAATGGTGATTTAGCTCAGTTATCGAATCTTACTACAACGGATGTAGCAGGCAGTGGTCCTGGTGCGGGTCCTAGTATTCCTGGTGGGGGTACTGGTGATCTGCGTAGAAAGTATAACTTTGGTGATAGAGTATCAGAGTTAGCTATTCCTCAAGATCCGTTTTTTAGATTCGTATCAAAGGTCTCCAAGAAACCTACAGACGATCCTCAGTTTAAATGGACTGAGAAACGTGATTCTTGGCATAAAAGATATGCGTATCCTACAGCTTTCAGTAATGATAATTCGAATTGGGTAGAAGACCAGTCTGCGGCTGCGACTACTCAATACGATAAATATGAAACTGCAGGTAATACAGTATATGTTAAAATGGCTACAGATTATAAAAATTCTGGAAATATCCAGTCAGTTTATAATAATACAGCTTCAGACGTGACAATTGGAGAAGATGGCACACAGCCTAAATTCTTCTTGCCTAATCAATTAGTTAAGATTCCATTCTCTGCTAGTGCAGCTGGTGCAATGGGTTCTTATTCTTTAATTAAAGTACTTGAAGTAACAGAGCAAGATGAAACTCTATCAACCTCACATACATCTGGTGAAGCAGTAATCCTAAGAGCTACAGTAGTTAAAGTTAAAGATGCTGGTGATGATTATTTCGCTGGTCCTTTAGGTGTTAGTGCTCCTGTAGGTGATGCTACAACAGCAACATCTATTGCAGGTGCATCTGCTGGTGCAGGATTAGAAGCTTCAAGATGTTATGTTGTTGGTACAGCTCACGATGAAGGTTCTGGTTATCCTGAAACATGGAAAGATCAACCTTACTCAACAAACTATGGACGTACTCAAATATGGAAAACTTCAATGGCAATGACTAATACAGCCAGAGCTACAGTATTGAAATATGATTCTAATGAGTGGGCTCGTGTTTGGAAAGAAAAGTTGGTTGAACATAAATGGGATATTGAAAACTCATTATTGTTTGGTTCTCAAAGTGATGATTATTATACTACACAAGGTGCAGTAGATTATGTTATTAACTATGGTAACCAATTCAGTTTAGATATAAATACTAAAACAGCTGATGACTTTTTAGATGATATGTCTAATTACTTAGATCCTCGTTTTAACAATAGTACAGCTAATGTATTTTTTGTAAGCACTGCTGTTTACAATTGGTTGCATAAATTAGGTGGATACTTTAAGAATAATCTTGAAATATCATCTAATTTTAGAGCTGACTTTGCTATGACAGGAAAGAAAAAGATCTTAGGAGTAGATATTACTACATTCTCAACACCTTATGGTGACATGAATGTAGCAAGAAATATTCACCTAGATGGTACTCATATTAAAATGCTAGGACTTAATATGAAATATTGTTCATATCGCCCACTAGTAGGCAACGGTGTTAACAGAGATACTTCTGTTTATGTAGGTGTGCAAACGCTTGAAAACAGTGGTATTGACCGTAGAGTTGACTTAATCTTAACCGAAGCTGGTATGGAATTCAGTATGCCTGAATGCCATGCTATCTGGACATAAGGAGGTTAATTATGGCAAATCCAATGTATGGACAAAATAAGTTCGATAATAAGATAGAAGGTAGTGGCAAACTTGTAGTAAGTGGTGGTATACCATCTCAGGATAGTACTGGTATAGCTCCTGTAGGTGGAATTGTGCAGCCTCCTTATAATATATATAATGGCGCTGTTGCATCAGGGAATGGTTACAATTTTGCTGATGCTGATCCTTATACTGAATCCGCAACTCAATTATTTCCTTTAGGAAGTATATTGAGCTGGGGTGATAGAGTATTTAGATATGCTCAAGTAGATGGTGCAATTACTGCTGGTTTATGTGTACAGCAACCAATTCTAGTAGCCGATCATAGTCAAATGAGTATGACAGATGCTTATGCTATAACTACTACTGATACTACTGTAGTATCTATAGAAACAGTTGGTACTAATCTTGTTGCGAATCAATATCAAGAAGGTTACTTGTATATAAATGATGGAACTGGTCAGGGACAATCTTGGAAGGTTCTCTTTCATCCAGCTCACGTTCATGGTACTGACCCTTCTTGTGAAATAACAATACAGGGTAAGGTTTCAACTGCTTTAGTAGCATCTGGAACATCTCAAGCATCTTTAATGGAAAATCCTTATAAAGATGTTATAGTTGCTCCTGTTGCTGAAACAGGTGCTGTAGTTGGCGTAACTGTTATTGATATGACTGATGATTACTATGGTTGGATACAAACTAAAGGACCTAAAGCTGTATTAGCTGCCAGTACATTAGTATTAGGGCATAATGCTGTTAGAAACGATACTACAACTGCTGGTGCAGTAATGGCTGACAATGGTGATGATCTAGTACAAGAAATAGGTACAGTTATGGCTAGTGTAGTTGTAGATAGTGAATACTGCATGATTGACCTCAACTTGTAAAGGAGGTAGATAATGGCTAATGCAAAGATAGGTAGTTATTCTTCATATAACTATACTTTCATAGAATCGATAGATACTACAGGAAAGCAGTTAACTCCTGGTGATTCTGGAAAGGTATTTATGTGTGACCAGAATAGCAGTGCAGATGTTGATATTAACTTACCTCAATTGTCTACTAGTATAGCTGGATGGCATGCGAAGTTTGTTATGAGAACTTCTTCTTCCAATGCTTTTAATATTATAGCATATGGAAGTGCTGTCGGTGGAGCTACTACTGGTGATTCAGATAAGATAGTATTTTTAGAACAAGCTGCAGGTGCATCAATCGCTGGTGCAGCTGATGTAGTTCTTTTTAATGCTTCTAATGCTGAGGCTGGTTGTTATATTTCAATATTTACTGATGGGAGCAAATGGTATGCTCACGGACGTGGTGCTGATGATAATGATCTGGCTACTGTAGGTTAGAATGGCTAGCTAATAAATAAAAAATGGGTCTGCCCCTTCCTCAGGGATATTCTCTCCCCGTAGGAGGGGGTGGGCTTTATTAAAGTAAAGGAATAGATGGATTTAGAAGATCAAGTCGCGGCTTTAACAGATTTAACTTTTAGTACTAATCCTAGTACTACTGATCTTACTCAGTATTTAAAGGATGGAGTTGTAGAAGTAGTTAATAGGATTATTGAGTTAAAGCCTCAAGAGATAAATAAATTTAGTACAACATCTGCAGATACTGGTAGTGGGGTAGCTCAATCAGGTAGAGTCTTTCATGTTACGAGAGAGCATGATAGTACTGCAGTACTTAGGTCGTGTGCAAGGATAGATTCAACTGAAAGATATGAAGCTACTAATGTATCTAGTTTGCATTATAGAACTAAGTTTAGTCCTGGTTATTATCAATTAGATGGAAAGATATTTGTAGTACCAACAGGAACTGCAACTGGAAATAATAGAGGTCAAGTTTCTCAAGTGCATTATGACCAAACTGTTGATAAGGATACTGCAGCAGATGGTATAGTTAATTTTCCATATGAATATGAATATTTAGTTGTATTATTTGCTAGCATGAGATCATTACAAAATAAAATGGGTAGCATGCATGCTGATTCAGATGTTACTACTGCTATTACTGCTACAAATACAGCATTAGATAGAATAAGTGATTCAGTGTATAATGTGGTAGAAAATCATGATATAGCAACTAAAAGATTTAAGCAAGCTAAAGATGGATTGGATAATGCTTTTAAATTATTCGATGGAGGTTTTCCAAATTCTGTAACTGATACTAAATCTTTTATTGAGTTGGAAGATCCAGAAATGATTAAGAGTACATTAGAAGTTCAAACTGTAGAATTGGCTAAAGTTGATAGAGCTTTAGCTGAGATTACTACTTTAACAGATATACCTTTAAAGGAAGCTCAAGGATATATAGCTGAGATAACTTCTAGGTTAGGTGTATTAAATCAAGAATATACTTGGTATGATAATAGATATAAAGAATTAAAAGCTGAATATGATGGAGCATTTTCCTTAATGGCTCCAAGGCAACAGCAAACTCAAGGAGCTAGATAATGAAGGTAAAAGAATTTGGAGAAAGAATAGGTTCAGCCTTACCAACAGGGAGATTGATTGCATATTTAAAAGATGGATTAGAAGAGTTAAATATTATATCTGAAACAGATTATAAAATTCAAAGAATAAGTATTACAAAAGATAAAAGATTCTATGATTTACCAGATGACTATGTAAAGATTAAGGATATTAGATGTAAGAATCATTTAAATACTAAAGATGAATATAGAAGTATTCCAAGGGGTGTTGGTAATGTCCCTATAAAGGATGCAGATGGTGTTTAAACAAAAAGTAGGAGATTTTAATGGCAGTTAGAAAAGAATATGCTTATTATATAAGAGGAAATCAAGTAGCTATAATTGAAAAAGATTATACTGGAATAGATGATGGACTTAATTATACTTATACATCTGGATCTGGAATAGATGTTCCATCTGGTACTTCTAATTATAAAAGTCCATTAACTGCTGTAACTGATGGATTAGAAATAGAGTATGCTACATTTTCTTCAGTTAGTGATGAGGCTGATGAAATTCCTGTTGCTTCGTATTTACAAAAAGCATTAGTTTATTACGTCAAAGCTAGAGTAGCAGAAGATATAATGGATTTGGAGAGAAAAGAATATTTCATGAGAGAATTTAGAAAGATGGTAGAAAAGCATGAAAATGCTAAGGCTACTGGTCCTAGGATGATAATGCCTGGGAATATGGCAATAAGATAATTATAAAATAGCACGTTCACGGTCAACCAAGACCTTAAAGTGCAACTCGAAAGGAGAATAAAATGGCTGATTTACACAAGCTTACTGTGCAAGAAGCACTAAACTCTACTGGTCCAGGTGGTGTCTGGAGTGTTAATGGCGTTAGTACTACAGGTTCTAATGCAGATGTAACTAATACTACTCATGTTGATGTATCAGGAGCATCTCAATTAGGATTATATGCATCAGGTGAGGTATATTTTAATTTTTCAGGTACTACTACTGATTGTAGTACAGCAAATGATTTAAAACTTCCAGCTTCTACTTTACTTTTTATTACAGTTCCAAGAGGACTAGGTAATACTATATATTTTAACCATTTAAGCACAAACACAACTGCTCATACAATAAGAATAGTAGAGGTATAATATGATTAATGGAATGTTAAGTTCAGTAGGTCCAGTAAGAATTGATGGTAGTACAGAAAGTATAGCGATAGGACCAGATGCAGGAACTTTATTTAGTTCAGATGATGATGATAATATAGCGATTGGTGCTGATAGTTTAAATTCTACAGCACTAGATGCTAATGCTAATATAGCAATAGGAACAAGTTCATTAACAGCATTAACTACAGGAGACAATAATGTATCTATTGGTAGAGATGCAGGTTTAGCTATAAATACAGGTGCAAGTAATATTTTTATCGGTTCAGGTGTTGGAGTTAGAAGTACTAATAATGCTTCAAATATTGCTATTGGTAGATATGCTTTTTCAGGTGCTAATAATTCAGAACATTATAATATAGCTATAGGTCAAGGTGCTATGCAGAATCCTGATGCTTCTGGAGCTGATTATAATATAGCAATTGGATATAGGGCATTAAGAGGTGGAGTAAATGCTGATGGGGAAACTTATGCTGAGAGTGTTGGTGAAGATAATATAGCAATTGGTCAAGAGGTTATGAATCATGTTTCTTTTGCAGGAATCAATTGTATTGCTATTGGTGAAGCTGCTATGCAAGGTGCAGTTACAGCAGCTGGAACTGGTAATATTGCCATTGGATTAAATGCAGGTAAAGCCTATACAATAGGTACAAATTCTGTTATGATTGGTAAAGATGCAGGTACATTTATTACTGAATCAGAAAATTCTACAGCAGTTGGTGTTTCAGCTTTAGGTGCTATGGTGGATGGCGATTCTAATACAGCTTTAGGTGCTTGGGCAGGAAGGGTTATTAAAGGTAGTAGTAATACAATTGTAGGTAAATCTGCAGCATATAATGCTCAAGGTATGAGTGCTGTAACAGCCCTAGGATATCAATCTTTATATGGTTTAGGTGCTGGTCATGCTGATGATAATTCAGGTCAAGGTGCAGTTGGTGTTGGATATGATGCAGGATATCATCTTGTTGGTTTAAATGGTGAATCTGCTGGCTCATTAGCATTTGTAGGTGTGGGTATGATGGTAGGTTATAATTTAGCAGATACAGATAATAATTTTAATAAAGGTAATACATTAATTGGACATAAAGCTATGGGTGGTGGCGATACAGGAACACGAGCTGATAATACAGCTTACTTTAATACAGCTCTTGGTGCTTGGGCAGGTGGTGCTTCTACTCCATCAACACCTTTAACTGCAGTAGGTACTGTTGCTTTAGGTTATTATGCAGGAAATGTATTATCGACAGGTTCTTATAATGTTCTTGCAGGTTATGCTGCAGGGGATGTAATGTCAACAGCAAGTCATAATGTAGCGATTGGTGCAGATACTTTAGGTGCTGCAACTGCTGTGACTAGAGCAGTAGCTGTAGGACATTCAGCATTAAATGATATGAATGATGATGCAGGTGATGGTTCGGTTGCTGTTGGATATGGTTCAGGAGAAAAATTAGTTCCTAATGCAAGTGGAAATCAATTTGATATGAGATTTACAGGTCTTGGATATAGAACAGGTGCAAGATTAGGTGGTACAACAGATGGTGATAATGAAGGCAATTGCATTGTAGGATTTAATGCTATGGGTGGTGGACATGATACATATGCTAATAATACAGCAGGGTATAATACAGTTCTTGGAGCAGAAGCATTAGGTGCTAATGTAGGTACAAGTACAAATTTTACTTCATCTAATAATGTTGTCTTAGGATTTCAAGCAGGATATAGTATGGCATCTTGTAATGCTAATACTATAATTGGATATCAGGCTTTTGATGCAGCAAATAGTGGTGAAGATAATAATATTGCTATTGGTTATCAAGCAATGAGTACAATTAATCATGGTGACCAAGATTATGGTATTGCTATTGGTTATCAAGCTATGATGGGTGGTACAGCAGGAGGTCAAGCAGGTTCAATAGCTATTGGAACAAATGCCTTGGATGCTACAGGAAATACAGCTGATTATGTGGTTGCTATTGGCTATCAAGCTATGGGTACAGGAACAGTAACAGGAAATGATTGTATTGGTATAGGGCGAAATGCTTTACTTGATAATAGTGCAGGTGTTAATATAGGTATTGGGGCAGAGGCAGGTGCTAATCTTACTACAGGTACAGATAATATAGCTATTGGTTATTCAGCTATGGATGCAGCAGTAGATGATGACCAATGTATAGCAATAGGGACTAATGCTTTAGGTGTTATGACAGGAATTAATGGTGCAGGTGATAATATAGCTATTGGGCATAATGCTGCAGATGCTTTAACTGTAGGTACAATGAATATAGCTATTGGGACTAATGCTTTAGGAGCAGATACAACAGGAACTGATAATGTTTGCATAGGTGTTAATGCAGGTTCAAAACTTACAGCAGGTGGTGCTTCTGAAGTTCCTGATAAAAATGTAGCAATAGGTGGTTATGCTTTATATAATGCAGGAGGTGGTAATCGAAGGAATACAGCTGTTGGATATGCAGCTTTATATGCTATGGATACAGCTGATGATACTCCTGGTCTTAATGTAGCAGTAGGTTTTAACGCAGGTTATTTTATGGGAACAGCTATAAATAATACTTGCCTAGGTTCTTATGCAGGAACTAGTGTTACTGAGGCTAAAACATCAGGTGCTAATAATACTTCTGTTGGTGCTTATGCAGGGAATTTAATTCAAGGAACTGCTCACAGTAATACTATGTTAGGTTCTTACGCAGGAAATACTACAACAACTGGAATTGGAAATACTATAATTGGTTATAATTGTGAAGCAGAAGATGCAACAGCAACAAATCAAGTTGTTATAGGAAATAATTGTAATGGTGCTGCTGATAATGCTGTTCATATAGGCAATAATACTAATCATATAGCTGCACCTTTTAATTCTGGCGATGGAAGTTGGAGTTATACTTCAGATAGAAGACAAAAGAAAGATATTGAAGATGATATACTTGGTTTAGATTTTATCAAAGATTTAAAAACAAGAACATATAAACATAAATCTCCAAGTGAATTTCCTGAAGAATGGACAGCTTATGATGCTGATGATAAAGAACCTATGGGTGGAGATAAAATTATTCATGGTTTTATTGCACAGGAAGTAAAAGAAGCTTTGGATAGAGCTGATGTTGGTACATTCCAAGGATGGGATGAAGGTAAAGATGGTCGACAAAGATTAAGTTTAGGTTCTTTTGTAATGCCATTAATAAAATCAGTACAAGAATTATCAGAGGAAATAGAAAAATTAAAATCTAAATGTAAATGCAATTAACAAGGAGTAAATAAATGAGACCAGAAAACTATAGTTCATTAAAATCAGCATCAAAGGTTAGCTTTGCTAAAGGTACTGATTCTGAAGGTAATGAAATAATAAACTTAACTGAAAAGAGATATGATTCATCTACAGGTGTAGCTGCTTCTGATTCAGTACATGAAGTTAGAGTAAGTGATTATGAAAGTGAAAAGGCTAGGTTAGAAGATGAAAAGTCTAGAATTGAAGCAAAGATTGCAGGTTTAACTTCAATGATATCTGATATTAACGCACTTTAATGGTAGATACATTAAGGACTGTTAGTGCAGGTGTAGTAGCTACTTGGATCAATTGTTTTGGATGGCTTCCAGAGATTGTATCTGTAGCAGTTGGACTTGCAACATTAGTATATTTAGTAATCAAGATAAAGAAAGAACTTAAATAAACAAGGAGAGAAATCGAAATGACTAATGAAGAAAAACTTCAAAATATTAATAAGCAAATTAAAGAAGTTGAAATAATATATTATAAACTTCTAGGTGCGAAAGAGGTATTAACTGAAGATGAAGAGGGTAATACTGAAGAAGTTGAAAAAGAAGGAAAGTCTAAAAAGTCTAAATAGGAGAGATTATGCCTGATAAAAAAGGGGTGATTAAGCGAGCAATTGCCACTCCAGATAAGCATTTCCCATTAGCGGATATGCCAGCAATCAATGCTCTTTGTAAAGCTATTGAAATTGTAAAGCCAGATATATATGTTGATCTGGGTGATGTGGGAGAGTGGGAAGCTTTTTCTCATTGGAAATGGAAGAGGAAGAAATCACCTCCATTAGAGTACTTGATAAAGGACTTTGATAAAGATATAAAAGCAGTTAATGCTGGAATGGATATTATAGATGAAGCACTTGATAAGTCAAATTGCAAAACGAAATATATCACTGAGGGAAATCATGATGTTTGGCTTAATCTCGCTGTCGAGAAGTACCCCTATATTCCACAATATAAGTTTGCTAATGCCGTTAATTTGGCTGACAGAGGATATATTTACTATCCTTTTGGTAAACACCTTAAAATAGGTAAGTTATATTTTTATCATGGGCATCAATATGGAGGTCAATATCATGCAGCAAATCATCTTAGGAAACTTGGATGTAATATAATGTATGGTCATTGGCATGATTTACAATATATGACTGCTACTCATATGGATGGTCCAAAGGCAGCATGGAGTATAGGATGTTTAAAAGATATGAAAGCTTCATCTAATGAATGGCTTTCAAATAGAAGAATCAATTGGGGACATGCATTTGCTATCATTGATTTTTATGGTCGAGGTCAATTTACAGTAGATGTAGTACAAATAATAAATGGACGCTGTTGTGTCTGGGGAGAGATGCTAGATGGGAATAAATAATGGATTTATTTGCAATATTAGAAAAGTTTGGAATACCAGTTGCAGTAGCATGTGCTTTTGGCTTCTTTATTTGGCGTCAGAATCAATTTATTCAAAAGGAGTTGATGGAGGAGCTGGATCAGGACTTTAAACGCCTGGAAATGATTATTATAAAGCTGATAGACCAACAAAAGAAAATTCAGATTGAAATGAGAGGTATAGTTAAATCTTACCAATCATTAGTAGATATAATAACTAAATTAATAAATAAGGAGAATAAGAATGTTTGATTCATTAATAGGAGTAGTAACAGGGAATTCAGGATTGTTAGTAGGAGGTGGTACAGCTGGTATCATCTTATTTATATTAAAAAAAATACCTAATGATCAATTAGCAAATATAGTAGGAACTTCTGCAGAAACTTGTGGAAAGGTAATGACATTAGGTCTTGGTAAATGGAGTTTTAGTAGGAAATTTTGGAATGGAACAATAGAACCTTGGTTTATAGACCTTGTGGATAATACAGCAGGAGCTTGTATTAAAGGTTTTATTAAAGGATTAAGATCAGATAATAAGTAATATATATGCCACGAAAGAAAAAATCTAAATCAGTGATGGATGATCTTTATCAATTTGAAGATGATGATGGAACTGTTAAATTCTCTTGGATAAAAAAGAAAGGTAAGCATAAACGTGCCAAAGTCAATACTACTAATAAATAAATTTGATGGAGGATTAGTAAATTATTACGACTCTAAAGATATTCCAGAAGAAGCTCTTGCTGAAGCTACAGGTGTTATGGTTGATATTAAAGGTAAGGTGCGTTCAATGGGAGGAGCTTCAGTACATGCGCTTATAAATGATTCTACTCCATTAGAGGGAGCTTTTACGCCAGGATATGGATTATTTGTTTTTAATGCTGATTATAATATTTCTAATGAGTTAAAAGAATCTCGTATGCTTATTGTTCAAGATGGATTAAGACTAGGTATATATGATACATCTCTTCATCAAGGTGAAATTATTTTAGATAGTGGTGTTGGGATATCTGATGTTAAGCCAATTTTTTATGCTGAAGATGGAGTACTAAGAGTTGCTGATGGGAGTTTATTAAATGATCGGTGTATTTATCCAAGAAGTTATCAGTTCATTAATAAGATTTGGTTTTATGGAATTGCTAATTTTAATACTGCTAGTGGATTAGGATTTCTAGTTAAGGCTAGTGATGGCGAAAGCGGAGATTGGTTTGATTTAGATTCTTATATATTTCCCCCTTCATCTGTTAGTGGTAGACCTACTGATATGGGACAATTATGTTGTAAGGATGCCTTTGCTGCTGTTGATGTTTCAGGTACCGCAGATGCATTTGGTGTCTTATCTCGCGGGCAAATAGCTCTTGAAGTTACAGCTAATGATAGTGGTGACGGAGAGTGGGATGGAGATTCAGCAATGAGTTTTGGGGCATCTTTTATTTATGATGATGGCCAGGAATCAACTGTTACTCCATTCTTAAATCATGACGATGATAATCTTCAATCAATAAATACTGGAAGTACATTTACATCTGCAGGGAAGATTCAACTTAGGGCATTAGTTGGCTTTGGAACTTATGATTTAGGTGCTAAAGCATTTGATCCAAGATTAAAGGGCGTAAAGTTTTATTGGTATGGAGACTCTTCTGGTCAATTTAGCGATCCATTATTTTTAGCTTATCTGCATTTTGGGTCTGATGATTTTGATAAAGCTTATTTTGAATCGCATACAGGAGAGAAACAAACTGATTTTACGGCTATTAATATTGCTAATGGCTTTAATAATACAGGAGTTAAAAATACTAATTTATTAGATATTAAAAAACTTCCAGCTATAACATATTCATTAGATCCAGATGGTCCAGGAATGTTAAATGATGTGGAAACTTATTCTGCAAGATGGTCTTCTGCTACAATTATTAATAGAACAGCATATATAGGTGGAGTTAAGAGAGTTAAGTTTTTATATAAACAAACTGTTGATGTTGATGGAACCGAAGCTACGGGGACTGACGGTAATTGCAAAAAGCAATGTTTAATAACTGAACTTGATGTAGAGAATGATAGAATTTTAGTCTCTCCTGTTAATAAATTAGATACTTTTCCTAGTGATTTTTATATAGATGTAGCAATAAATGATGGTGAAAGGATTACTGCATTACAAGCATTTGCTGATAGGATATTACAATTTAAAAATAAGAATTTATATATTATTAATATATCAGGTGATTATGAATATTTGGAATCTGAGCATAGATATTTAGGTGTTGAGCATAATTATCAAGTATGTTTAACTGAGGTTGGTGTTGCTTGGGTTAATCGTAATGGTTGCTATTTATATGACGGTGATAAGATTACAAATTTAATTACAGGTAAGCTTAATCCAACTGGAAATACAACTACTAATAGTGTTGGTTGGTCTAGTTTCATAGGTGAGAATGGAATGATTGGATATTTACAGGAATTAAAACAAATTGTTATATTTGAAGATGTAATGTCTGGCTGGATTCATACAGAAACGACTGGTGGTGAGTATGGTGATATTATGATTTATGATTTAACTACTGGATCTTGGACTCGAGGGGAAGAGAAGGTAAGTTCTCTACCTAAATCAAATATTGTTATGAATTATGATAATACTTGTATGTTCTTAACTCAGAATACAAATATGGAACAAGATATTCTATTTAGAAATATTGAGTATCCAAATACTGGAAGCGATGCTCATTGGACAATAGAGGATATTAATGGATCATGGTCAACAGACCAAGACACTCCTACTCCTGCAAAATTAGTGCTTAATGGAAATGATATTACAAACCTATTTCATTATAGTCAAGATCCTACTGCTGAATATAATAATGCTAATATAGTAAACGGGACAGTAGAGGCATTTCCATTATTTTTAAAGAGAATGATAGATCAAAAGATTAATTCAGAGAATAATTCTAATTATACTGGTGTTGACGAATTAATTGTTAATCCTAATTATGATCTTGATCCTACTACTTTTCATATATATAGACCTGCTGAACGTATGATTGCATCAAAATATAATGTATTAAATGATACATATGCTAATGGGGCTTTATCAATATCTGGATCCTTAGCATTACAGCATATTGTTATTGCTAAGTCAACTATTCCTAAGACTGGGGATATATTTACTAAGAAATTTGATATAACTGAAGAAACCTCTGACTGGGCTACTCAATGGCCAGATATTCCTACAACTGCTAGTGATTATGCTGTTTGTATTAGTAGTGTAGATGAAACAACTGGACAGGAATGGTTGCTTAATGGAACAGCTAATACTTATAAATATTATCCATTATCTGTAATCTCACAGCATTGTGCTATGGAAGGATTATTTTGGAATCAGTACGATTATGAGTCACCAACTGGTAATGATGTTTGGCAATATGATTCAAAAGGTTGGACAGGTGAGACCTTTCCATCTAATGCTTTTGGAGATGATGTTAATTATATTCAAAATCCAGCAGAATGTCAGATTATAGTTAAAATGCTTAATGACAGTAGTATCCCTACTATAGGTCAGACGACTTTTACTTTTGATACATCTTTATATCCTTATGGGTTTTGGAATGCTGTTGATGGACTTCCTAATGGATGGATGCCATTTACAGGTGCTGAGTGGCTTGAAAGTGGCCATTATTCAAATTTCGGATATTTAATGAAACCATACCTTGAAAGTGGTGCAGGAGGATTTGTTGAAGAGGATGGTGGTCAAACTGGTATAGTTATGCATATTCCAAAAGATTTAATGGGAGTTTCAATTACTGAAGATGGTATTAATGGGGGTGGAGGTGCATTAGATTTTTCTGATACTGGAGGAGAGAATACGTGGAGATCAATTACTGGTGCAAGTCAATGGAGTACTCGAGCTTTAAAATGGGAAGTTCCTTCTGTTGTATTTAGAGTATTTAATGATGGTCAGTATGGTCGCTATATGATGATTACTGTTTTAGGAGATAAGAAATTAGCATTTGATGCTGGTAGTGTAGGTAGATTATTTACAATTTCTGGATGCAGTAAGAGTAGTAATAATATAGCAAATTTGAAAATGGATTATTGTATAAATCAAGGAATTATGGGTCAACCTCATTTATTTGAAAATGGTATGATTACTGGATGTGGTTATGGTGGGCTTATGAATAATTTATATGGTTCAGAATTAATAAATACAGGAACAGGATCAAATGGTTTTTCTTCTAGTCAAGATTTATGGGGAGATTATCGTACGATAACTCGTATATTTTTTAGATGGGATCAGCAAACAGATGCAGTTAAAGCTAATTGGGAAGATTTACAAAGTTATGGCGACCATAATACGGTAACTTTTACATTTGGATCTACTGGTACTACTATTCCTAATAGTGGGAATCCAATTGATACTGGATATCCTGCACATGGTCATCTTATGGCTATTCATCCAAGGAGATATGGTGATTTTACTGAAGGTACTAATTTTTCATGGATACTTCGAGGGAATGATTCTGTTCAAAGAGATTTTCAATATACTACTTCTGGTAATCAGGGGGATGAATCGCTTACGATTAGTATAATATTCGAAATATATTATATGAGAAATGGCATGAATAGTTGGATTTATCAAGATAATAGTAATTCTCATGATTGGGAAGCAATATATGGGGTTGGTACTGGTGGAGTAGCTGAGGCTTATGGTGACTTTGATGATGGTGTAGTGAATATAAGCGGGTCAGGATTAGTTGTTAAATTTAAAGGAAATCATTTAAATATATTAGAATCTGGTGATGTTATTAGTTTTAATACTGGTGGAGCATCTAATGTTCCTGAGGGACATTCTACTTTTAGACAGTATAGGATTAAAAATGTTGATAGTTATACTTTAGCTACTAATTTAACACAAGTTACTATTGCCTCTTCTCCTAATGATCCATGGGGTGGTAATACGGGCATTAATAGCCCAGTTACAACTAATGATGGTAATACAGCATCAGGCGATTATACAATGGTATGGATTTTTACTTCAGTTGGTATAGTTAGGGGTAGGGATCCTCAGCTTTGTCTTAGTGGAGATTGGGTTAATTTATATATGAATGGATGGTGTACTTTAAATGTTAGTGTGAATGAATTTAATAATGGATATGGATATAATAATAATGATATTGTTAGAATGACTACTAGAGATATTGACTTTGGTAGTCCATCAGCAATAAAAGCTCTTTATAAGATGATTATAACATATAAGGGCAATCCTGGAGTATCTGTCTCAGTTGCATTTAATGGTAGCAGTGCATTTGAGGAAATTGGCATATTAGATGCAGCCTCATCATGGAGAACTGAAGATCTTTATTTCAATCCTTCTAGGAAACCAATAAGAATTAAGTCAATGCAAATTAAATTAAGTGGCCCTAATACTTCTGATAAAGTAGCTGGGTTTGAAATTAATGATATTTCTGTAGTTTATAGGAGTGTTTAATGCCTTATAATCCTAAGTCAAGATCACTTGAGCATAAGAAAGGCTTTAGGGTTAAAGTTGGTAAAGGACATCCTCGTATTGGTGAAGGTTCTGATGGAGAGATGACATTAAGAACTACTAACAGTGGTTTAAAATTATTTGCTAAATATAGAAATAGATGGTTTGCAGTTGGGGAGCAATCTCTCAAATTGCTTGGAGGTGCAGATGGGGATGTAAGTTTAACTCCTCATAATATGGCCTCTGGGACTACAATCAATTCAAGAACTGGAGATATTAATGTAGGTGGTGCTGTTGTATTAGGTGCAGTTAATACTGGGGCAGGGCAAATTGGAGAGTTAGCCACCAAATTTTATGCAACTGGTAGTGGAGATGCTACATTAAGTTGTGGTAAAGATCTTACTATAAGTGCTGGTGATCTTACTATAAGTGCTGGTGGAGATGCTACATTAAGTTGTGGTAAAGACCTTACTATAAGTGCTGCTGGAAATATAATTGCTAATGTTACTGGAGGACAATTTACTATAAAAGATACAACTACTAGTGATCCAGATTTAGTTATAGAATCTACTCATGCTGGAGTTGCAGGTGGTAGTTTAATATTTAATCATGTAGATACAAGTCCTACTGCTTCTAGTGTTTTAGGTATGGTGTATTTTAATGGATATAATGATGCTGGTACTCAAGAAGCTTTAACATATGCAAGTATTACAGGTCTTACTTCTGATGTAAGAGATGGAACTGAAGCTGGTAAAATGGTATTTAGTATTTGTACTAAGGATGCAGGTGGAACTGGTAGTGGTGTTGAAACTGCATTATTACTTGAAGGTAGTGATACAAATGATGAAGTTGATGTAACTATTGGAGCTGGAGCAGCTTCAGTAACTACTGTGTCTGGAATATTAGATATAGGTGCTAAGATTACAAGTGCAGGTGTATTAGAAATAGACCCAGGTGGTCAACTTAGTGTTACAGGACAAGATATGAGTGTTGATACTACTAAAAAGATTT
>Ga0209128_1001203_pt1 | contig 17954 bp, 8 predicted proteins | sample ETNvirnome_6_100_FD_184072 | JGI IMG/M metagenome (GOLD analysis project Ga0209128, IMG submission 184072) | Marine viral communities from the Pacific Ocean - ETNP_6_100 (SPAdes) (version 2) | ecosystem: Environmental > Aquatic > Marine > Oceanic | place: Pacific Ocean | collected 2013-06-19 | reverse complement strand
TTCGCAGAAGGTAATTATCAGATCCAGACATTCCCACTACACCCGAAGTACCAGAGCTACCAGAAGTGCCAGAAGATCCAGAGGTCCCAGAAGAACCAGAAGTACCAGAGGAGCCCGAAGTACCAGAGGAGCCCGAAGTACCAGAAGAACCTGAAGAACCAGAAGTACCAGAGCTACCAGAAGTACCAGAGCTACCAGAAGTACCCGAGCTACCAGAAGTGCCCGAACTACCAGAAGATCCAGAGGTACCAGAGGAACCAGAGGTACCAGAAGAACCAGAGGTACCAGAAGAACCAGAGGTACCCGAGCTACCAGAAGATCCAGAGGTACCAGAAGATCCAGAGGTACCAGAAGATCCAGAGGTACCAGAAGATCCAGAGGTACCAGAAGATCCAGAGGTACCAGAGGAACCAGAGGTACCAGAGGAACCCGAAGAACCCCCTCCTGTTATGAAACCTGCTCCAGTTATGGCATCATGAATATGCCCTGTTGTTAATTCAAATGGATCAGTAAAAGAAGAAGCGACGTTTCCCGGCGTAATACCACGGACGCTAATTGTATAATTAGTATCATCATAAACATCCAATAAAAGGCGCGGCTCATATTCAGTTACTAGAAACCCGGAAACATTCTTGGCAACCAAATTCCCCGTACCACCTGTAATTAATTGTCCATAATAAGGATCATAACCCGCTTCTCCTGCCGAACCGGCCGTAGAGTTTGGAAGACCTCCACTTCGAGTAGGGGAATAAGTGCCCGAATAAACATAACCCTCTAGTTGCTTCCCTGAAGGAAAGGGTAGCGGATTATTAGTATCGTACCCAGTAACCCCAAAATAAATGGTGCTCGATTCAGTAAATCCCGAAGCGATAGCAACCTCCTGTATGGTTTTTTGCCCGTCATAAAAACCGGGGGGTAAAGAGTCTAAGGTGTCAATAAATAAAGTGTGCTCTCTCCACTTAATGCCCGTACCGGTCGACGGATCACTTCCGGGATTTACCTCTGTATAAGCCTCAAAAATAGGAGTACCCTCCCGACCACTATAAACCGGATCGAGTAAACTTGAATTTAAAGAAATAAAGCGCCGATCTAACCTTCCAGTACCCGTCCCATGTACCAAATTAGAAACTCCCTCTATAGAAGGAGGCACGATTGAAAGCGTTTGAGCCCTATTGATAAACTTACCGCTTTCTTCAACTTTAACTTCATAGTTCACCCCATCCCCAAGCTCTCTATTCCACTTGAGCATTAACTGAGGGCGCGTAATTTTATCAAAGGTTGTTTGAGAAACAGCCAACCTTCCTGACATCCCCGAAGGGACCTGAGAATAAGCTAAAGGATCTATATTAAATGGCCTAATTGAAGAGGGGTATAAAAAACCACTACCAGTACCAAAATTATCAAACGGAACTAATTTATAATAATAACCAGATTCTAAACTGGGAGGAGAAATATTATACGCATTCGCATTATTAGCCGGGACAAACATTTCGAAATCATAGGTCCGGGACCCTGATCCCGTTATGTCTATGTCAAAATCAGCTAAATGAGACGCATAAAAACCAATCCCCAGCAAACCCGTGCTTTTAGTACAATAAGGTGTAAAATTAAGGGTTGTACCCAAATCAACATGCACCCCAGTAATGTGAGGAACCGGACTTGTTAAATAATATTCCCCTGTATGCTGTCGTCCGTAATAATCATTCGAAACAACCTTTAGTCGCATTTTACGAGGATCTTTGCCTACCCCCTGCGCTACAGTAAGGGCAGGGTCCCCATAAACCGAATCAAATAAAACTTTTAAATTGTCTGTGTTCAGGTTAAGAGAGTTGCCCCGAAAACCAGAAATAACATTTTTAACAAGCAGCCCAGTTTCATCTAATAAAGAAATATCAAATCCCTTAAACTGCGTAGACGTTCGCATTTCGGTCGCTGTAAATGGCCTTTCTGTTATAGGGTTAAGTAAATTCCATGTAATTTTAGGGTCTATAGGGATAAATTGCCCGCTAGCGGCTTCCGCAAAATAAGAAATACCAGAAACGCCCAAAAAAGGCGCCAAACTAGGATTCCATACAAACGGCTCTTGAAGAGGAACGCCTGTGGGCTGATTAGCCACAGAAAAACCGGAAACCTTTAAAGCTTGTCCTAGGTCCGGAAAAACAGCATCGTTTTCGAACGAAATAAATCTAGGCATTTTTAATCTCCTCCTCCTAGGTCGCTATACGTCTCAGACCATACTGTCTGGTATGCAAAACCAGTAAACACCTCATAGCCCAAAGAATATTGTACAAAATGAGTACCCTGCGGAACTGGAATTTCTACCTGTGCTTGCGTTTTCGTAACACCATTCCCCCCGGTCATTATTACAGCTATAGCATCTTTTCTTTGCCATCCATCTATACTAGGATGAATAAAAAACTTTGTAACATAGGCCTGACTAATTCCCTCGAGCTCTGGGTCACCGGAGGGCTGATTATTCCACATGCGCTCTACAGCCCTCTCAATGGCTTGCGCTTGGTCATAAAAATCAACAAGCACCACAATAACTTCTTCGCCGCTATCTTCCTCTAAATCATTAGAATTTTTATTGCTTCCTTCCGCACTTTGTTTTTTATCCCCTTCTTGTGCTCCGTGCCCTGTATCTACAATAGTTATAGTATCTGCGGTGTCGCCAGCTTCGAAGTCTGTATCAACTATAAGCTCTTCGTCTGAATTAAGAATAGATGCCGATTGCTGTGTGGACACCAAGTCTCGTGATTCATCGATTGCTCCAAACTTTGAGCCTGCGTACATCATACCTGTAACCCCATACTGCCCTGCGGTTTCTTCCGTAACACTCAAGATACGATATTCTACCCCTTTGATTTTATACTCTGTTTCAGTATTCTGCATAGACCAAATGGTACCTACATCCACCCTACTAAATTCCTCAGAAGCCTCCACCGTAATTACATCGTTTTGAACCCCCCCTGAATTAGCATCGCTTCCAGTAACCGCTGTAACAGTAAATTGCTTAATTTGGGTTGCGCGCGTTTCATCAATTTCGCTTTGCTCAATGCCTGTAAAATCCCTTTGCTGGAGTTTTTCTTGGGCGTCGATATTGAGTTGGGTTACGGCTTTAGAAGGTTGAGGAACTATTAGGGTAATTTTTTGTCCCACTACATTCTCATAAATTCCTTGATCCAGCGTAAGCTGATAATTAGCAGGATCAATTGCCTTGATCCTTCCTCCGTACCTCTTTGTGTTTTTTAAACTATCTTGAATTTTTATAACATCTCCGGGCCGTAGATAGGTAGCTTCGATCCCAGTTTTAAATTGAATCAAATCCGTTTCAAGTTGATTAGTATATAAAAACCATTTACCAAGCCTGTAAGCCTGAGAGCGAGAGGTGGTGCCAAGGGCTATAATTTTCTTTTCTAAATATCCATACTTGCGAATAGAAGCCGCATCTTCAATATATTCAACTTTTGGCTTGTAGCTGTCCTGAGCATCATTATATCTAACCAGTACGGAAGTAAATCTAGTAGTCTTTGAGCTGCCGGTATAAGTAAAAACACCAGATTGGACGTTAGAATTAGTAAAAACCATAACAGCGTCCCGCGACTGATCGTTTGAAATAAACACAAAACCATTATTCCAATAAACCATGCCTCTAAAAATAGCGGCCAAATCATTCAAACAATTATAAGCGTCCTGCTCCCTGTCTAAATAAATATTAGTTGAAAAACGAGGCTCTAAAATAGGCTTGTATAAACTCTTTTCTACTACCACCTTTCCGGTACTTACGGTTGAGCCTAAACTGTAACCAGCCATATATTCGTGAATCACATCGCTCTCATCACCCTCTGCGGACTTACGAGTTAAATAATTAGCAATCCAAGCATTGGCAGTTATTTTGCTTTTTTCTTGTTTGTTATCGTTAAAGTCAGTATATTGCTGTTGCAGCCCCGCATAAGTCGTAAAAATATACTCAGAGTTAATAATTTTATGAATGTTAAAAGTAAAAATATTAGTTGTCTTATCATAAGAACAGGCCCCTATACGCCTGCGAAAACCTCTATTAAGAGCAGTTCCGCTTTTATCTTTCAGCTTGTAAAGAGCCACCGTTTCTCCTTGTGGAAACATCCCCTTTAGCACTTCTTCCCCCCGCGCAGAGCCATCTAGATTGCTTCCAGCATCATTAATATATATAAGCGCTCCGTTTGGATCCACTGAAAAAAGAAGGGGCAAATCAGCTGGACGATATCCTGTTTCTACTAATTCGTCGCAATATTTTCCAATAGAATACAAATTCCACTTATCTACAATATCATCCCCAAAACCATATTTAGCCAAACCGTACCTACGGCTTGTCATCATATCATAAAAAACCCATGCAGGATTATTGCTCCATTGCTTATGGCTTGCCCACTGCCCTGTCCAGTTCCCAGTATATTCCCGGTTTTCACCATCATAGTTAGCCGGTATTTTTATTTTAAGCAACTTCGTATCAAAAGTACGTTTAGGAACCCTACCAAACGATCTACCATCAATCAACATAGCTATAATGGCAGAATGAGGATAAACCAAAGAAGCGCCAACAATCTCTGTTACAGTAGACACCCCTCCTTGGCGCTGTATAGCCCCTACAGCTACAGCATCTGGTGCGGGCTCTTCAGAGGCCAAGCAAATAGAAATACGGCGATCCCGATCTGCTGCTACGACAGGCAACGGAAAAGTATAAGAACGCTCATATCTTGAAGTGCACAATCCAGAAATAGGAACAAAAACATAAAACGTATCTCCTCCGGTTTCACTGATAAGAAGATCACTATCTTCGTATCCAATTTTTATCAGAAAAAATATTGTATTATTTAAAGGATCTTTGGCTTTTTTCGGACTAACGTCTCGCAAAAAAAGTTGATCCGTAAATAAATTAATTTCTATATCAGTAACATTATCATTAGTAATAGTATGATGGTAAACCACAGGTTGCTCCGCAAAAACGGTACGCATGCGCTCTATCATCTTTCCTGCGTTAGTTGTTTTAGCTTGGGTAAAAATAGAAACATAATTAGCTTCCTTCCCGATGGTAACCATTTGGTTTTGTACTAGAAGTTTTTGGTAATCCTCTCCGGGACTATCTTGTGTGCCTGCTTTTCCGTCTGTCCATGGATATATATCATACTCTAGAAGATCTCCTTTGGTTGTACCCGGGGGAGGGGTTTTAAATATATGGGGAGTAAAATTAACATTTGAATAATCGGTAGCCACTATATCGTCACCCGAAAAAACCACAGACTGATCATTATTCACCCCGGGCAACTTAAGACCTACATTAAAAGTTTGAGATGACCTTAAAAAAGAAAGAGCTTTTTGTTTGTTGTCTTGCATTAAGCCTTGCTTTAAGGTACCGTACTTAATCTCAGAGAGAACTCTTTGATAATTTAGCGTCCCTCCCCGACTATTTTTAACGGGCACATCGTTTAAATATAGCCCTTTTAAACCATCTTCGTTTAATGTATCGGCCCCATCCACCAAAGGAATTAAATTTCCATGAACATCACAAAGTCCCGCTACAGGGCCTTCTGATATAAGATCGATAGTCTTATAAATACCTACCGACTCTAACTTTGAGGGTTTGTGTGCGGCTGGTGTTAAAACGTTCAAATCATCAGTAAAAGGAGAAATATCATCCTGCCCTAAACCTATAATCTCCTTATAAACATGACTATTAGTTTTTGTTCCGGCCGCCCCATCAGCACTGCCAATGGTTCCCTCTGACGCACGAGGAGATTGATAAAAACTATCTGCAAGCAAAGGGGTAGAGGGAACCTGCGCTTCTAATTGTTCGTTTTTCTGCGTCTCTGTAGTTGTACCTACTACCGGACGGACCACGTCCCCTAATCCTACTGTCCCCCCATTTCCTTTGGTGGACGGATCTCCGGGGAGTGCTATAGGGTTCTGAGGATTGGTTATAATTGCGTCAACAACCTTTTTCTTATCCAAATCCGGCATCTCTCGATCCGCAGATATATTAACCGGTGCGCTTGGCCCGGAAGCGCCATCCGTACCCCCGGTACCCGCCGTACCTCCAGTACCGGCCTCCCCCTCATTGGGTGAATAATTAAAAACGTCGGAGAAACTCATTCTATTTCCTTGATATCATTTTTGGTGATAGTTTGTTCGACTACTTCCCCCTCCTCCACCACCGCCCGGCTTAACGTCTGGACTTCTGGTGAAAACCGATTTTAAGCCTCCCAAGACATCCATATCGTTATCTTCCCATATCTGCCTATCCACATTACTAGAGGAAACCGAAATAACAGTACTTCCAACCTTGACTCTTCCGTACCCAACAGGTACAACCTGCCCCTGTTGGCTGACATTTTCCGGAGAAGAAAAAATATAAGAAGTAGTGTTAACAGCTTCAGGATCATCAGTTTTCATTAACTTAGCCATCAGCATGCTTAATCCAAAAGAAATAGCCATAGAAATAATCGCAGATATAACAAATTCCAAAATTATAGCTGCTGTTCCCTCCACGCCAATAGCAGCAACAATAGCTCCCGCGATGGGTCCGCCTCCCGCTAACAAAGGAATGATTCTAACGTGTTTATTTTCAATGTTCTGAAACATAAACTTTTCAGCATCCACCCTCTCATCGTCAACGAAGATAGCCCAATATTGTTTGGTGTGAGCATGGAAGTAATCCCTCAGCTTGTTGGTGTTTGCCTCTATAGCATTAAACAGCTCCATAAAATTTCTAACCTTAAGTGTCCAAGAAGACCCTACGACTTCAGCTAAATGTCCTTCTATAGATATATTTGTCATCTTAAAACCCCCCTCCCAAAGAGGTCAAGACCGGCCAACGCCAATCAGCCCCCATGACACCCCCCCCACTACCTCCTACCCCAACGTCCGGACTTCTGGTATAAACGGTTTTCATCCCTCCAAAAACCTTCATGTCGTTATCTTCCCATATCTGCCTATCCACATTACTAGAGGAAACCGAAATGACCCGACTACCGCTCATTAATCTCCCATAGCCCACCGGAACCACTTGCCCCTGTTCGCTCACATTTTCAGGCCCACGAAAAGCAAAACTATTGGTCCCCTCACCAGCAACATCGGGCCCATCGTCAGCTGTTAATAAGGTAACAAGAGAATAAATCCCATAAGCAATGAGAGCCACCGCAACTACAACTACTACCGTCGCTATAAATGCTGCCGCAGCATAACTCAAGCCGGGGGCTATCAGCAATACTTGGGAAAAAACCGCATACCAAAAAGTCACAAACCCTCCTGCCAAAACAGGAATAAAACATAAGCTTTTTTTAATTTTTTTTAAAAAACAACCAGAAGACTCTGCCGGAACCCCGTCTATCACCAGCACATATCCCTTAGACAAGCCTAAAGCCTTTTCAAAAACACTTCCAGCGTTTGCACGTAAAGCCCTTAACGCCTCTCCAACCGTACCTACATGAAGCTTCCACTTAGGGCCTAATGCTTGCCCAGCGCGACCTTCAATAGAAACGGATATCATACCTACATTATACACTTTTAAATAGAAAAATAAATGGTTTCTTCATTTTTAGGATCGTATATAGCAAACCTATCTTCTAATGGAGAAAAAATCAAAAAAGAAATCAAAGCATTATTCGCCAACTCAATGTCCGCTGAACTTGGCTTACATGAAATCCCGGGGTGAGAATGAAAGCAAAAATCTATATTTTTAGACTTAGAAGCCTCTAAATGCTTAACTGGGTCAATATAAAAAGTACTAAAAGGATCTGGAGAAATATTTTTAACAAAGAATAAAACTTCACCAGCAACTAACCCACATATCTCTTCTTGGTAAAAAGAAGAAATTCGCTTTATATAACTTAAAAAAACACTTTTAATTGGTATATCTATAAGCCTCAATAGACGGGAATCCCCCAAAGGGAAGATGGTGATATTCGCCAAAACGCATCTTGCACCCATTTAAGGTTTTGCTACACTGATCTTCTACCCAATATTCTTTCTTAAAGCGAGGATCTTGAACCGAAGTATGGTTTTGGATGCAAACAAAAAGACTAGGAGGATTACCATCCAGCGAGGTAATCGATACCACATCTCCTTTCACGTATCCTACTATACCTGTGGCTGTTGATGGGGCAGAACTTCCAGTTGTTAAAACCAAGTTGCCTGCAATTTTGGTACGCAACGTACCCGAGCTTCCGATCGTAATAGGGCTTCCCCCCGTACTGACCGTTCCTTCTAAAACCTGCTCTCCATTAGCAACATCTTTGGTTAGCAACACGCTTTCGGTAGCACTAAAGGTAATAGTCTCTCCTTTTTTAAGGGTAGCGAGAACTGGTTTTACCGTTATTAAGGTCGCGGCATTGGCTGCTGCTGCCACCAACTCAACTGTAACTGTTTTCCGTGCCAAAGCCGTCACGTGAAATAAGCCTATTTCAGATCCACCACTGTCAGATAGCGTAATGGTACGATTAGGATTAATGTTTTGGGAAATATTATCTACTGATAAAACAACCGAATCCCCGGCATCTGTCGCGCTACTAAGAGCAACACTAAACAAAGTAGGGTTATATTCATAAACCCACCTCATCCCCTGAAGATTAAACCCGCTATTAGGATCATCGAACCTTTTATCTTTCTCGTCAGCCACGGGAACCCCTTGTATACGACGATCTAAAAGCACCACCCTTCCTCCATTCGTTGCCTCTATAGCTCCTACCGTTAAATCTCCAAAAATTTCTGTATCATCGATATCAGCATCAGCATCTAATATGAAATGTGCACCGTTAGCGAAACGAATCGCTTGGCCAAAGCTAATAGGGAGCGGCAGCTCTTCTACGATAATGCCGGTAGACGAAGAATAATTACCTACCGGATAACTTAGAGTACCGACAGCAGCATTTGCCACATCTTCCTCCTCGAGAGTGCCATAAATAGTTGTAGCAGTAGCCACAGCATTAGCACTTAAAGTAAAGACCGCTCCAGTAGCGCCAAAATTTAACTTGTTTCCGCTACGTAATGCCACGGGCAACGCACTAACAGTAACGCCCGGAGCAGATGTATGACTCCCCACTGTATATCCCCCCACATTATCAATGGTTGCTCCTCCGGTTTTGGTTACTGTTACCAACTGTCCGGATTCTTTTTGTGGAAAAAAATCAACTGATTTCAATTTAGTAACCCCATCGGAAGCGGTCAATTCGGTCGTAGGACCATCGTAGTCGCCCCTAGCTCCATAACGACATCCTATCCCGCGGTATTTCCACGGACAATAATTCGCAATCATAATCCGCGCAGGCAATTTATAATTTTGCACCTCCAAAGGGGAAACCAACTCAAACTCTACAAAATATTTATTCTCAGATATCTTACGATTAAAAACATATAAATCATCATCGAAACGAGACTCGGGATCAGAATTGCCAAACGGATTGGCCCTTTCTGGAAAATTAACCTCATCTAAAAATTTTAAAAATATTCTAATCCTTTTAAATGTGTGGCCAACCATATCGTCCTCTCTTTTTATTATGTCAGAAATAAGACCGTCCGGATTCGCTATGATCAATTTTGGGCGGGGAAGTGCCCCGTCACCTTTGGACTCAAAGCCTGTGGCTTCTATTGGAAGGCAGTAATACTTATGTCCCCCTAATATGATATCTTTATCAACAATTTTGCCGGGATGAAACCTTTTTATGCCTTTGCCTTCTCCTATCTGAATCTCAAATAACTCTATCAGAGTATCTGGAAGAAGGTCCGTTATTGCTTTGTTATGTGCTTCTGTTGCCATGATCGTTTAGGGGGTAAAATATATTTGACCGGCTATTCCGGTTAGGTCCGACCGTTTGTTTTGATATTCGAGACCCACCTGTGATGCTGCGTTGGCAGCCTTCGTTCTTAAATATTTGTTAAATAATACCCCTAATACTTTTCGATTTTCTCTCAGACTCAGTTGCCGGTTGAAAATTACAACCGCAGCAATTCCTCCCCGAAACCCAAAGTTTACCGCGCCACTATCCTTAGACTTGCTACCTCCGATATAAACGCTTCCAGAAGAATTAAAAACAAAATTATCACCCAAATAAGTATCACTCCCTACTTCGGCGCCATCATTTCGCGCATTTAATGTCAAAATACCCCCCTTAGAGCTACCGCTTAAATTGTACACCCATGCCCTACGGGGATAATCACCCACTACGGCCGGTGTAGACCCACGATCTTCAAAAGAAAAGGTTTTGTCTAAACCTCCGAGTCCGGTATTATCGACAACCTCCCCGTTATTGCGACCGTATAAAACAGAGGGTGTTACTTGCGCTGATGAAAAATCACTCCAACCAGTCTGGTAATATTCATCTTTTCCTGTTTGGCTATCATTGCTAGTGGTATCTGCTGTAAAATTGCCTGAGTCCGTAAACCATTTATTCGGATATACGACATAAAAAATATCAAAACCGTTGCCTAAGGAAGATAGCCGGTAATAACCTCGAACATTATTTTGCAAATCAGGTCCAGACAAATTTCCTGTTAGTTGTACAATTTTATCTGGAGAAGCATACGTCGCTGCTGAAGTGACCCTGAAAACAGAGCCCCCTCGAAAAGTGATCACGGTTTCCGCTGGAATTGAAAAGGCTACTGGTTTTATCGCGATTGTAATTCCATCGCCCGCCGCATAACTTTGCCCCACATTGTTGATCTGTATATCACCATCATAATCCACATTGGAAGTTGCACCATGAAGTTTCATATAATTAATTTTGGTGCTTAAAGTAGGACTAAAATAAATATATTTTTGATTATTAAAAAACGCATGACGGACAGTTACTTTTCCTGATCGAGTGAGGGCTGTTCCGCTCCCTACTGTTTTATCTGCTTTATCAACATTTTGTAATGTGGGCTGATTGTTTCCTGTAGTTTGCTCTAAATAAACATTAGCATCATTTGTAGATACCCATTTAGTCACTGTTTGCCCAAAATTTCCAACCGCACCATCGGGTATAGTGCCTCCACTAAGAACCCCGGTAAGGGTTGTGACTGGGGCGCTGAAATTCGCATCTAATGTAAAAATTCCCTGCGTGGTGCCTTCAAAGAAATATATCACATCTCCGCTTTTCATGTCCACACTCGTGGCCAAAACAGTGATGCTTGTTGTGGGTATAGTATAGCCCCCAACATTGTTAATAGTGACGGCTCCGCTAACGGCTTCTGTCGTTCCCGTGTTATAACTTTTATTACCTGCTTCAAAATATCCCACCAAACCCGTCATGTCTGTGATAGGCGTTAAAGAAGGAGTGATAGCTAAGAGTTTGCCCCGATAATTGCTCACGGTATAATTAGCATTGGTGCTAATCACTCGAATTGCTTTTCCTCCGGCACCTCCCACTTTCCCCTCTTTGCTTGGATCCTCTAAAATAAAAGGTATACCCATAGTCTTTTGGTTAAAAGTTTGCCCCATCCCTCCGGGCTCACCATAATCGCCGCCGCTTCCTCCAAAAGTATGATGCTCTCCCTCCTTAAAGGTACCCCTTAGATTTCCCTTACCAGCGATACCATATTTACCAAAAGAAAGATCGGTGATATAATCATTTGAACTATCTAATGATAACTGTGTCCCTCCTTGGACAGGCCGGAAACTAGACCCTCCGCCTCCGGCACCCCCCCTATGGACCCCTATAAAATTACTAGCATGAAAAACTACCCATCCATCACCACCCACAGGAATCAAATCTTTTGTATCTGCAGGAGTTGAGTCGTCAAATAATGAACCTAACTGTACCGCAATATTTCCTTCATCACTGATTTTAATTCTTTTTGCTTCGTTCCATTTTCCTTGGTGGTGCCATCCTTTCCCATATCCCTGAGTAAAGGTCGATGCACCTATATTAGTACTGGAGCCTCCGTTGAATTTCGCTTCGGACTTAATAGCAAATATCTTTTCCGCCAGAAAGCGATCTCCTCCGCCTCCGCCTCCGCCTCCCCCGTAGATTTTGGCATTATAGTCTTTACGAATAGAAAACTTATCTATACTCTTATGTGAAACATAAATTGCATCACCCGCAGCCTCTCCCGCTGTAGAATCCCTTTCTTGTCCATACCCCAAATTTAAGGTATATTTAGCGTCCCTCCCCTCGCCTTGGTTATAGCTTCCCCATGCCGCTATATCTTGATCGGTCTGTTTAATCTCTGTTAAGCCTCCATCGCCTCCTTTTCCGCCTTGACCCACAATTAAAGAACTGCTTTGCATAATAAGAACACTAGGAGTTTCAACTATTGGTTTTTGTAAATTTGGATCACCACCAGAGGTTGCGTCTGTTGGGTTTACCACACCAGTTAATAGCTGGTAGCCTGTCCTTACAGCGGGAATCATCATACCTGCGTCAGGATCGCCCACAGGATAAACCCCTCCTTCAGCACCCACCACAAACTCAGGTTGCAAGATAAATTGGACCCCGCTAAAATTATCAGCATATGCCCCTGTAGATGCTATCGCAAGGTACTGCTCAGCCGTTGGATTCGACCCGATAGTTAGATCACGCCCACCAGCCTGTTTTACTAGTCCCCGATCCACTAAAGTTTTTATAAACTCTCCGCTTAAATTAATGTTTGAAGATGCGTGATCCAAGTATACCTTGAAGGCAGGCGCAGGGCTTGTAGGTATCACGGTTCTACTATCACTAAATTCACTAGAGCTATCACTCAAACCGGTAGAAACTTGATTAGATACAGCTGTATTAAAATCCGATGTTCCGCTCGCGTAAACATACATTGAGCCCACAATATCAGAGGTAGAGCTATTATTAGATTGCACATACTCTGACCTCATCCTATAATAATAGTCTTGACCCTGAGGAAGATTGGTATGCATAAAATATGAATCTTGATGTATACCTGTATTTTGTGGATCGGGAAGATTTTTCAGTCCCTCAGGAATCTGGTCGGCCCCAGCTAAACTTGAAGGAACCAAAATTCCCGTATAAAAATTAGTTTCAATGTATCCCGCACTATTCATAAAATCATACCCAAAGGATTGAATGTACTGCCGGTTGATTTCAAAGCCGGTTCCCGCCACCCCTTCAATATTTCGTATAGAAGTATTGTCTGTCAAAGAAACTCCTGAAACCTCAACCCAACTCTTATCTTGAGTATATTGAATCGAATAACGATTTAAATCATGGCCTGTTGCAGGATGCTGCCATGCTAATACGTTCAGAGGCACTCCCGAGACATTATAGTAGCCTGTTTGAATTAAAAAACGAGATGGATGATTGGGAGTTTGTCCATCATTCCCTCTGTAAGGGTAACTGCCGTGCGTTAGAGTGGGAGCAGAATCAAACCCTGTAACATATCCCGTAATACCAAAAGTAATTAAACCGCTAGGATCATAAGTATTATCTAGGTTAGATTTGTTACTTAACGTCATGGTTGCGCTAAATACTCCGCTGCTGTCAGGGCCCGTAGTAACTTCTGGAGCGATTATATTATTGTTAAACCCTTTAAAATAAAAAGGAATAAAACTAGAGCTTCCGGGGGCAGTAATCACAGGATTATGTGAATGTCCCGAAGGAAAATCAAAAACTTGATAAGGGCTATCATAGCCTATGTAAGTGTTTAAAGTAACGTTTCCGCTATTTGTCAAATAAAATCCTGTTCTAATGCTTTGGCCGGTCACAGCAAAGACTTTCATACCAGTATTTGATATAAAGTCTGTATTTTCTATTCTTTCTATGGTGGATTTAGATCCAGCGTATTGATTTATGCTGACTGGCCCAGTTGGATCTCCTTCTGTTGGCCAACTCCAATAAGAGGAGAGATTTTTTAATGGCCGGTTAACAACCGTTACCAAAGAATTAAAGTTAGTAGATAAATTTAAATAGTCAATAGGAAACTCACGCATATTAACCGTGATATCATTGTTGTCTTTAAAGTGGATAGTATGGCTCCAGCTAGAACCCAAAAACACCTTGTCTGTAAAATCATAAGGAGCGGGAGGTGTAAACTGAAAAAGCTTAACCCCCGCATGGTGCTCGAGGAAGTGAATTATCGCGTGCGCCTCTTTATCTGTTCGCCCCCTCAGCTCAACCGGAAAAGTAAGCAAATTTTTATTAATACCTTCGTTGAACCTCATAGTAAAACCGTTATCTAAGTCTTGCTTAGTAAAACGAGGGTTTTGAGGTATACTTATGCTTTGATTTAAATCAAAATAAAAATTATCTTTTGTCCATAAGGGATACTGCCCCGTGGGTGAATTATACTCTGTCCCCAAAATTCCGGTTTCTGGAGTGTAGTCGTCATGTTTTTCACCAGTAAAGTAATACCATCCTGTTTGAGCTGGCGTCAAGTCCGCTTGATCTGGCAGCTGCCGCAAAAACGCTGCGTCATGTTGAAAATAGTTTGTATCAACGTTACCGGGAATACTATTAGCATACTCCCTTCTGGTGCTTTCAAAAGGAATGTATAAAGTTTTCCAATCTGTTGTGGATGCCGTTTCTCTAAAAAAGGTTGTAGCAACATTATTAACATCAGGAGACTCATAGCCCTGCGTAAAGCTTTCTACAAAAAACTCCCCACTTTGGTTATAAGGGGCAAAAGGAGTCCACGGAATGCCGCTATAACCACCGCTTGGCTTATTTCCACGATTAAAAGAATCTTCCAATATATGTACAATGGCTTTTGTCTCTTGGTCAGTTCTTTTGGCAAAATTTGTCGAAAAGGTGGCGCGTACCGCATTTTCGCTTTTGTTTAAAATATTATAATAACCGTCACCAAACTCTGTTGTGTAATTGAGGGTCTCATAATCGACAGTAGCCCCATAAGATACATCAGCAAAAAATCCGGTGGTCCACTCCGTATCACTAGCATAAGGGCGATTAGTAATCGTTGAAGTTGTAATACTGTCTCCGATATAGTAGCAATGTCCGGATTGAGACTGCAAACACGGATGAAGCGTAGGAGGGGTTGGGCTCGGATCTGTATAGCCACTATAGTAAACAACATCGTACTTCTTGTACGTGTTACCCACCTCAAAAGGCAGCACCCTTGCTATGTTAGTTACTCCAGAATTAATTATCATACAGTCTGTTTTCCGGTTAAATAATCTTGAGACAATGAAATCTCTCCCGCCATATAATCTCCATTAGACACAGCAATGTCTTGAGAGTGAACCTGTCCCGTACAACCAAAACGACCCATTGCTTCAGATCCCGGCTCGGCATAAACGCCATATACATAAATATCTGCGATAGCTGCGTACCCAGTAGTAGTTAATACGTTGCCTAAGTCCTCTCCACGCACGGTCATCGAAATTTGTACATTTTCTTTTGTAACCCGACTAGGTAAACCGCTTCCTATAACTGTCATTGGGTTGCGTTCACATGTAACAGAATAAGAAAATCCTAATTTATTATTTATTCCAAAATCGTTTCCAGCCAAATAAGTTTGAGCTCCATGACTAATAGCGCGAGGATCGTCCTGCACCCCCCTCATTACCTCATCGCTCCGCCCTTCTGCACCCAACACGCTAAGCTCTCCATAAATATCCATCGAAGAACGCACTAAAATAGGAGCCATAGGAGATACTGAAAACTGGAGGCTACGAATATAGCCGCTCGCAAACTCAATTCCCCCTAAGTTACCCCGCAATGGTTCACCCGTCCTTTCTACGTTTGTTAAAGGATTAAGGAATTCATGAAGAGATCCTGTTAAATAATGACTAAAAGAAAGAGTACCTTTTAGCGGAGCGTCCGCTGCATAACGCATAACACTTCCGGTGATATTTTCTATCGGGGTAAGTGACGTTTCTACACCCAGCTCCGCACTTTCGGCCAAAATACTGTGGCTTTCAATCTCAAGTAATGCTTTCTCATATTTTATGAACTTAGCCATTAGGGAGCTGCTTTTTCTAGTCTCGTTTGGAGCATAACGTCTTTATCAACACCTGAGCTTGAACCGCCGTATACCACAAAATCTAACTCAATGGCGGCACTAGCCGTCAAATCAATAACCGCGCCCGTATCTAAACGATAAAATGTAATAGCCACAGAACCCTCATTTTTAGTACTAGCATACCCTACTAACGGTCGAGTGCCATCCCACCCAGTTGCTATAACTGTATATTTGTCAGATGTTAATTTTTTACTAAAGTCTATTGTAGCTATCCCGGCAGCACTTAAAGTTACCGGATCTTGCATATTGTATGTGGCGGTTAAATTGGATGTGCTTGTTGAGCTATCTGTTTGAATATGGCCAAACGCAACACTTGTGTTTTCGCAGCTTAAACCACCTGTCTGAGAACAATAAGCAGTATTGCTTTCTAATGCGCTTGAACTCGGACTAAAGGTAGCACTATTAGGGCTATTACTCGCCAAAGCGGTATCGCCCAAATAATTCCATGAAAAATAATTCTCAGAAGGGGTGGCTGTCCAAAATTGACCTGCCATCCAACGCGGCGAATTTGTTTGCGTATTGCCAAATATTATCGCAGTTTGTGCGGTAGTGCTTTGGTTATTAGTAATATAAAGATAACCCCTACTATTATGTGAGCTAGAAAAAGACGCTTGCGTAGCAGGGCTCGACACAGTTGTTATAGCATAACTAAAAGTGCCCAATACGCCACCAATACTAAGACGTCCCCCACTTGACGTTCCCCCTTTACTAATCTGCAAACAATTGTTAGCTGCGGCCACATTGTTACCTGAAATAGTTATATATCCTGCTGTGTCAGCTATATATCCCGCTGCAGATGCTGAGACTGACAACTTTATGCGCGCTGGTTTGGCCGGATCCCTAGAGTGAATATATAACGCATCGTCAACTGCTGTATCAATTTGCAATGTCCCCGCAGGAGCATTTGTGCCAATACCCACGTTACCATCCGCAGACTGAATCATCAAAGGGGTAACAGGGGCAGAAGTACTATAAAAAAAATACAGATCTTTTCCGGACCCTCCTCCATACCCTCTTTGGATATGAAGATTATGGCTACCTCCAGCTAATCCGGGGCCGTTTGTCCCCCCACTATTCAAATAAACACTATAAGAAGAACCTTCGACCCTTAACGAAGGTGTGGCCGAACCGTCCCCTATGTGCAACTTACTTGTGGGTGCTGTTTCTCCTATTCCTACATTTCCATCTCCTTTAAGGTGAATTCCCTCGGTAGCATCTTCATAATGCCTCAATGTAATTAACCCATCATTGTTAGTAGTATCATAAGTATAGCGCAAAGATAAGGCTTTATAATCAGCTCTGTCAGTTCCCACTAAAATTTGTGTAATGCGCCCATCCGTGGTTGCCGAAGGATTTAAAAATTGAGCTAATGTCAGGCTAGCGTCAGACGCCCCTCGTACGTCCAAATAACTGGTAGGGGTTGTAGCGTAGCCTGCGCCTATCCCTACATTACCGCCATCATGAACCTCTATCCCGTAGGTTCCTCCATCATCCGTAATAGTTATTCCTGCAGCTGAAGCCGCCTTAATAGTATCGGTCTTATTTAAATTGGCGATAGTAATGCTCTTAATTTCATAGGACGGACTACCGTCTGTATCTCCTATAAAAAGTAGATCGTTGCTCGCAGGGGCAGCGCCCATAGCTGAATATTCATTTATTTTTCCCATTTTTAGAAATTCCTGTTTAAATAATCTTTAAATTCTAAGTCTACACTTAATGTTCCGTCTATTGATGTTTTTACACTTTGAGATACTAGTTGTCCCGTTACGCTATTAAATTTATATACTGTTCTGTAGCCATTATCTTCCAGTGTCTCTGAGGTCTCGTCCTCTAAATTCGCGGTCCCTCCTACTTTGTTTGACCCATAAAGACTTTCAACAGTTAGCGCACTTTGATACATCGTCAAGCTAATTGTTTCATGATGACCACTACGTATAGTATCCATAATATTGGCAGTTTCGTAATCGTCTACTTCAACTGTCATATTTGTTGTAACTTCTATTGGGTAATTGGTA
>Ga0209128_1001201_pt1 | contig 17987 bp, 19 predicted proteins | sample ETNvirnome_6_100_FD_184072 | JGI IMG/M metagenome (GOLD analysis project Ga0209128, IMG submission 184072) | Marine viral communities from the Pacific Ocean - ETNP_6_100 (SPAdes) (version 2) | ecosystem: Environmental > Aquatic > Marine > Oceanic | place: Pacific Ocean | collected 2013-06-19 | reverse complement strand
TTAGCTAAATTAATTAATATAGGTAGGAGAATAAAATGAAAAAGTTAAAAGATCTATTAATTGAAGTTTTTGAAGATGAACAACCAAAAATCAATAAGAAAGAAGTTATTGAAGGTGTTGCTCAATATGGAATTATTGGAAAAGGATTGTATGCTTCATCAAATATTCTTGATGTTGCAGAGCAATTAGTAAAAATTGCTGAAAGTGCACATTCTCATATTCTTTCAGAGACCGACGAATGGTTTGATAAAGTTTCAGTTAGTAGAAATATGAAATCTTTAAAATCAACTGTTCAAGAGTTTAAAAAGACAGCAAAAGAATATAACACTCTTGGACAGAGACTGCAGGATTTGTATGAAAATGTTGGATTTACTTTGAATAAATATTATGATATAAATGAAGAAACAGGTGATAAAGAAGAATATCAAGCATTTTTTAGAAAAACTGCTGAAGAATTTGGTGTTGATCCAGAAAAAATTGATGAATTACCAGATGACAAAAAGAAAGAGTTTTATGATGCTATAGACTCAGGTTGGAAAGCAGATAAAGAAACTGATTAATAAACAATGTTTATTCAATTTGTTTTGTGTAGTTTGTTTATTTGGCAGATTGGATTAATTTGCTGGCTGTTAATAAGATATTGGTTAAATAATAAAGCTTCAGTAAATGGAGGAATAGAAGAAAAACAACATGTATTTAAAAAAGCTTTAAAAAAGCATCCTCAAGGAGCTGTTGATATTTCTGTTGATAGACAATTAGTAATTGAAGAAGCGGATTCAGCAGGGATTGAAATAGATAATATTAATAAGGGAAAAGTTAAAACACAAAGTGAAAAATTAAGGAAATTGAGAAAGTGAAACTAACAAAAGAAAGACTTAAAGAACTGATTGTTAAAGAAATAAATTCAGCAGAAAAAGAATATGTAATTTCTGGTGATTATGATTTTATGAAAAAGAAAGCTCTTCCAGTGGCTAAAAAACTTGGCATAAAAAATATTAAATTGTATAGTGCTCATAGGGCATTTTTTGAATTTACATTTCGTACTGATTCTAAAACTTTTAAGAAACTTAATTCTGCACTTAAAAAACTTGATAAATCAGGTGAAGACTATCAGGGAGTATTTGAGAGCAAAATATATGAAAGTTCAATAGAGTTCGATGAGAGTAAAATGAAAGACTTATTAAAAAAAGATAAATTTCTTCAGCGAGCTTTTAAAAGTATTAAGGGAAAAGAGAAAGAAAAGTTAGAAAAACTGTTTAATACATTTATCATTGATGATTCAAAAATGGAAAAAGAATATAAGAAGAACTGATCATGAGATTAATTAAAAACTATGATTAAGCATGTTTTAAGAACAAATAGTAAGGGGGTGAAAAATGCCTAAAGGACTAGATGCAGGAACTTCATTTTATATAGCAGCAACATCAGATTCAATAAAAAAACAGCGTAATGCATTTTTAACTGTTGATGGTGAACCAAATCAAGCAAAAAGAATGTTAAAGCGACAAAGGATTCCTTTTGTTGAAAAAGCAAAAAAAGTTCATATTGTTGGACAGCACGCATTTAATTATGCACAAATATTTCAAGCCGCTCAGTTAAGGAGACCTATGAGAGCAGGTTTATTAAATCCCGATGAGAGAGATGCTCTTCCAATTTTAAATGCTATAATTGGTGAACTTCTTGGAAAAGCTAAAGATAATGAAACTTGTGTATATTGTGTTCCTGCAAGACCAATTGATCAAGATAGAAGAGTTGATTATCATGAAGATGTATTAAAAGCAATTATTGAAGGATATGGATATTCAGCAAAAGTTATTGAAGAAGCTGTTGCACTTGCATATGAGGGACTTGTTGATGATAACTTAACAGGGATTGCAATTTCTATGGGCGCAGGAATGATTAACTGTTCAGTTCTATATCAGGGTATGACAGCAATTTCATTTTCTGTTGCAAGAGGTGGAGATTGGATAGATAATAATGTTTCTGTTGATACAGGTGTTTCTGTAGCTAAAGTTCAAAACATTAAAGAAAGTTCTAATTTATTAGATCTAACAACTGGTAGAGTTTATGATGTTTATGATGAAGGAAGTGATGAAGCAAATATATTACACGCAATTCGATCATATTATGGTGCTCTAATTCAATATATTTTAACAAATATTAAAGCACAATTTGAAGGAACAGCTAATGTACCACAATTTCCTGAGGCTGTTCCTATTGTTATTGGTGGCGGTACTTGTTTAGTAAAAGGATTTATTGATGTGTTTAATGAACAGTTTGATCAAGAAACATTTCCGATTCAAGTAAGTGAAATTAGATTAATTGAAGATGCACATACAGCCGTTGCGCGTGGCTGCCTTTCAGAAGCACAAATTATAGAAAGCGAATGAAAAAAGTAACAATAAGGGAAGTTTTAAGATGGCTTAAAAGTCTTGATGAAAATAAGTGGCGAAGAACATATAAAGTCGATGCTAAAAGAGTTGCTTATTTTATAAATCTTGGTGAAGATGTAGAATTGCCAAAAACATTAAGAAGTAAAAGAGAAAGTATAACATACGGAAGAGAAAAGACTTTAGCAAAAAAATATTTAGAGAGTTTTAAACAAAACGAGAGTTTAAATAGCAAAATAAGAGAACTAATAAAAGAAGAAATTAAAAATTTAAATGAAGAGTCTATTCAAGATTGGAAAAAACAAGCAATGGTGCGGCGAGGTGCAGGCTCAATAAAAGGCAACAATAAATGTATACTAAATTTTGTTTCTGGCAATCCAGGAAAAAAAGTTCAATATGAACTTAATTGTGATATTTCTGTTAAAAAAATACCACCTCAAGAAAAATGGGACGAAGGAAAAAAATATTTTTATACTTTAATAAGAAAAAATCCAGATATCTATTTGTATGTTTCTAAAGCTACAGGTGGTGCTATTAAGTTTAGAGGAAAGGGGAGATGGTCTGGTAATGCAGAAGATTTTGGAAGAAGTGTTGGTAAAAAATTAGGTGATGTTCGAAATAAAAAAGGTGGTGCAATGCCATTGAAAGATATAGAGAATGTAGTAAAGAAAAGTTTTCCTGGGCTTATTTTCAAAATAGATAAACTTGGTTCTATTGAAATTGATTGGACAAAAATAAAGGATTAATATATGGGCATAGTAATTAATGTTAAAGACAATGATATTGAAAAAGCTTTAAGACATCTTAAAAGAGAAGCAAAAACAAGTGGATTATTTTTAGATATAAAGAAAAAAGAATGTTATAAAAAACCATCTGAAGCTAGAAAATCTAAAAAAAATGTTGGAAAAATACGAAATTATTACAGAAATTTAGAATTAAATCCTGATTATTCAGGTAAATATCCCTTTTCAAATAAAAAATAATACTTTTTATTTGTTTTTATATATTTATTTATGATTTATATAATACACCATTGGATCGATATGGTGTCTAAATATCTACAATTAAAATATTATAGTTCCTATAATAACTATATTTCCAAAATCATAATTTAAGGAGAAGAATAATGAGTGAGTTGCTTAAATCTGCCATTGCTGATGCAAAAGCTGTTCGTGAAACAGCATTGCTAAATGCAAAAATGGCGTTAGAAGAAGCATTCACACCTCAACTTCAGTCTATGTTGTCTGCAAAGCTACGCGAAGAAGACGATGAAGAGCTTGAAGATGAACTTGAAGAGCTTGAAGATGAACCTGAAGAGCTTGAAGATGAAGTCGAAGAGCAGGAAGAGCTTGAAGATGAACCTGAAGAGCTTGAAGATGAACCTGAAGAGTTTGAAGACGAAGTCGAAGAGCAGGAAGAGCTTGAAGATGAACCTGAAGAGCTTGAAGATGAAGTCGAAGAGCAGGAAGAGCTTGAAGATGAACCTGAAGAGCTTGAAGATGAACTTGATCTTGAATCAATTTTAAGAGAGCTTGAAGAAGAGCTTGAAGATGAAGTCGAAGAGCAAGAAGAGCTTGAAGATGAACCTGAAGAGTTTGAAGACGAAGTCGAAGAAACTTTTGAAATTGATGAATCTTTATTTGAAGAAGACGATGAAGAAGACGATGAAGAAGAAGTTGAGCCAGTTGAATCAGAAGAACTTGATAAAACTAAAGCAGAACTTGATGAATATAAAGAAGCTGTTAAGTTTTTGAAAGATAAACTTCATGAGGTCAACATTTTGAATGCTAAACTCTTATTTACAAACAAATTGTTTAAGGAATTTGTGTTGGATAATAATCAGAAATTAAAGATTGTTGAGACTTTTGATAGAGCACAGACAGTTAGAGAAATCAAACTTGTTTATGCAACACTAGCCGAAAGTTTTGGTAGTCGCGAGATTCCACGCAAATCCAGACTTAAAGAAGCTGCAAGTACAAGAACTGCATCTACAAAGCCTTCTAAAGAATCGCGTAAAGTGATTACAGAAGAAGCTCAAGTTGCAGAACGATTCAAAAAGCTTGCTGGCTTGATTAAATAATGTTTTTAACACAATAACATGGAGAAACAAAATGAGTAATTATATTAATGATGCATTACTTAATACGTCTCCTTATAAACAACAGCAAAGAAGCGCAAATAAGTTAGTCAGTAAATGGGAAAAGACAGGTCTTCTTGATGGTCTCGATGTAGAGTTCGATAGAAGCGGAATGGCTCAGTTGCTTGAAAATCAGGCAAGAGAGCTAATCAGAGAAGCCTCATATTCAAGTCCTTCAGCCGGATCAGTTGGTTCAGGCTATAAAGGCGATGAGGAATGGTCTGGTGTTGCACTTCCATTAGTTCGAAGAATCTTTGGTGAAATTGTGGCACAGGAACTTGTATCTGTTCAACCAATGAATTTACCTTCTGGTCTTATTTTCTATCTTGATTTCAATTATGGAACGACAAGAATGGGAATGGATCAGGGATCTTCAATGGGAGGTAGAACTGGTAAATATACTCCTTCTGGCTCAAGTGCACCTTTTGGTGATGACAGCTATGCTGGCGGTTTCTACGGTGCTGGTCGCTATGGATATTCTATGGCAACTGGTTCAGAGACAGCTGGTTCTATGACTGCCACTTCTGCAAGTTGGAAAGATGTTAATTTTGATTCAGAGCTTAGCTCTTCAGTGAATGCTGGTCAGATTTTCAAGGTAACTGAAGCTTTAGCAAGTACAGATATTGATAAACTAGCTATAAGAGCAGCCGTTATTTCATCTGGATCTATTAGTGACAACAATCCTAATGGTGCTGGAATTGGCTCAGGACAATTAATTAGCAGGGTATATCCATCACTTACTTCAATTGATGGTGCTGAAGGAACAGCTGGAACAATAACATTTATTGCGTCTGCTTCAGCTCCTACAGACTTTGTTAACAGCCAGATAGTTGTAGATTATCCACTCTACACATCTGAAGCTGCACGCGGTGACTTTGAAGATACGGGCGGCAATGCAACACAAGATTCGCTACAGATTCCTGAAGTTAATCTTCAGTTAAAATCTCGCCCTATTGTTGCTAAAACTAGAAAGCTCAAGGCTGTTTGGACTCCTGAATTATCTCAGGATTTAAATGCTTATCATGCAATTGATGCTGAAGCTGAATTAACAGCAATGCTATCAGAATACGTTTCAATGGAAATTGATTTAGAGATTCTTGATATGCTTATTTCTGATGCAGCTACTGTTGATTATTGGGATGCAAGAATTAGCTACGATTATGATAGTGCTAATGGCGTTTTCACTCAAAATCAGGGTGGGACGTTTTATGGTACAAAATTCGAATGGTGGCAGACACTTGTTTCCAAGATCCAAAAGGTATCAAACGAGATTCATAGATTGACACTTCGCGGTGGCGCAAACTTTGTTGTTTGTGGTCCGAAAGTTTCAACAATTCTTGAGTCTCTGCCTGGGTATAATTCACTACCTGCTGCTGATGCTACAAAACAGCAATATGCTATGGGTGTGACAAAGATCGGAGCCGTTGATGGACGATATACAGTTTACAAGAATCCATACATGACTGAGAATACAATTCTTGTTGGATTCCGTGGTAGTAATTTCTTAGAGACAGGTGCAGTTTATGCACCATACGTGCCTCTAATTATGACGCCTCTTGTATATGATCCTAGTGACTTTACGCCAAGAAAAGGTGTGATGACACGCTATGCTAAAAAGATGATCCGTCCGGAATTTTACGCAAAAATTTACGTAAATAGTTTGGATCTTCTGTAATAGATAGTAAGATAGACGTATAATCTATAAAAAGGAGGGATAGAAATATTCCTCCTTTTTTTTATAGTCTGAAAGTAGTTTCTTTGATATTTATATATGAGTTATATTAAATGAGAATTATATAAATGGAGATATAAAAATGGCTAATTTTGCATATAAATATTCTGATCCATCTGCAAATGCTAGTGGAAGTACACCTTTTGGTATTTATGACAGTGATAGTACTTTTCAGAGTGACAGTATAACAGTCTGTAAATGGACAGCAAGAAGATTAGGTTATCCTATGATGCAAGTTGAGATTTATAGTAGTTCAATATGGGCATGTTTTGAAGAAGCCGTATCAGAATATTCGTCTCATATAAATAATTATAATATGAAAAACTGGTTATGGGAAGCTTATGGTACACAAAATAGAATTTCTGGGTCTATAGGAACAGGTAGTTTAGAACCGCAATATCCGCATTTGGGTACAAGCGTTGTATTGTCAAAACAATATGGACAAGCTGCCAATGTTGGTGGTGATGTTACATTGAAAAGTGGTTCTATTACATTAGTCAAAGATGAGCAAGATTATAATTTGCAGACACTGTGGGCAAATGTTTCAGAAAGTAGTAAAAGAATTGAAGTACAAAGAGTATATAATAGAGGTCCAGCTTCAATAACTAGATTTTACGATCCCTTTATGGGTAGTTTTGAGCAGAGACAAATGTTAGACAATTTTGGATTTAGTAATTCTTCACCAGCTATTATTTTTATGATGAGACCAATATCATATGATATATTAAGAGCACAAATGATTGAAACAAGCGATAGAATTAGAAGATCTGCATATTCATTTGAGATTATTAATAATAGATTAAAATTATTTCCAAGACCAACATCAGATGATGCTGGAAATAAAGTGTGGTTTGAGTATTATGTTAGGGACGATCTTATGGAAACAACGAGGGATTTTACAGAAAATAAAGTTTCTGATCCAAGTAACATTCCTTATAAATTTATTACATATTCATCTATAAATGCTCCTGGTAGACAATGGATTCGGAAATATACATTAGCTCTTTCTAAGGAGCTTCTTGGTATTATTAGAAGTAAATATTCAACTTTACCTATTCCAGGTGGTGAAGTTACAATAGATGGTGAAAGTCTTAAGGCGGAAGGTAGAGAAGAAAAAACTAGTTTGCTAGAAGAATTGCGGGAATTTTTAGACAGTGTAAGTCTAAATGAAAAGGTAAAGGCTGAGGCTGAAGAAGCTGAAGCAAGTCAGCAGGTTCTTTCACGCGCTCCTTTAGAAATTTATATTGGGTGATAAATTATGGCAACGCAACCGCTATTCACACCACATCTAGATGTTGATTTTATCGATTCATTAAATGAAGAATTAATTGATAATGTTCTTGGTCAGTATGTTGATATATATAAAGTTTCAATTGATGATACTGAAGAAAACTTATATGGTGAATCATCTACAAAATATTATGAAGTTGGTTTTCGTGTAAATTGTTTAATTTCATTTGAGGAACCAACAATTGAGCAAAATGATTTTGGTCCAGATATGAATGCTAATTTAGAATTATATTTTCATCGCAAAACATTAAAAGATGAAAATTTTTATCCAGAAATGGGTGATATTATTGATTGGAATGGTATTTATTGGGAGGTTAATGCTGTAACAGAACCAGAACTTGTAGCTGGTCATCAAGCATTTAAGCATACGATTAAAGCTGTTGCACATAGAGCAAGGTTATCAGCGCTACAAATTGAAGAGAGACCAAGATGATTAAACTAAAAGATTTATTGGAAGCACTCGGGACAAATAAACCATCTACTCTTAGATTTAGAGGAATAAAAAAGAATAACATATTAGAATTGTATGACGGTACAATAATAAAAGTATTAGAAAGAGTTGCCCCACGAATACCACAATTCTTTGGATTAGTCAAGAAGGTTGGTAGTAAAATAAAAAATGTAGCTGGTAAAAAGGCTAAAGTTGGAGATACTGTTAAATTTGCAGAAGCATATATAATGAAGAAAATAAAGTGATAAAATTAATATGAGTGTTCAACAATTAACAACAAATAAAATTATCATTAAAAAAGACAATGCTATTATTGATAATAGAATAGACTATAAAAAAAATGAAATAAAAAGCAGTAAAAAGCTTAAATCAACAAATTTATATGAAGAGTCATATTTCAATAAAACAGGAAATATTGATATTAATGAATTAGCTACAGCAATAACAGCAAAAATGGTTGGTGGACAAGTTAAAATTCCCAAAATGAAAGCTGTTGAAGTTGATATTCAGAGAGAAATTGCAATAGGAAAAATTGATCAAAATGCAGTTCAATCTGAAATAATTGAGGGCAAAGTAAATAATAGAGTTAATAAATTAAAGACACTAAGAAAGGGCAGATTAAAATAAAATGAGTGTAAAAATACTTACAAATAAACAAGCAGTCATTAAAGAAAATACTAATAGATCACAAGCAAAATCGTTTCGTAATACAACTATTGGAAATCAAAGACAGTCTGTTGCGCCAGGTAAAGATTTTACAAAGGGTTTTACAATAACATTAAAAGACATTGATGAGTCTGTTATAAATCACATTAAAAATATAATGAAACCAGTTGTTAAAGAGGCGGGAGAAGTTATAAAGGTTCCTATTTTATATGGAAACGAGGAACGGTGGAAGGCCGTTAGAAAAAATGGTGTATTGAGAGATAAAAATAATGTAATTATTTTACCAGTAATGGTTATTAGAAGAACTGATGTTAGTTTTAATGATACAATGCCGCTGTCTTTTGATCATGATATTAAGGGCGAGTTTATTAAAGTTACTAGATCTAATCAGTGGTCTAAAACAAATAGATATGATAGATTTGCCGTTCAACAAGATAGAGATCCTGTTCAAGAATATATTGTGACTGGTATGCCAGATTTTGTTATCTGTAATTATTCAGTTATTATGTTAACTAGTTATATGGAACAAATGAATAGTCTTAATAATTTATGGATAGAGCATTTAGAGACTTATTTTGGTGATTCAACAAGCTATAAATTTTTATCTTCATTAGATGGAAGTATAAGCGATGCAACAGAAATGCCAGTAGATGGTGAAAGAATAATTAAAAATGAATTATCTCTTTCAATTAAGGCATATATGATTCCTGAATTTACTGATAATATTTTTGGAAAAACAGCGGAGATGACCAAAGTTATGTCTCCAGCTAAAGTTACATTTGGTTTTGAGGGCAATGCAACAGATCATCAAGTAAAAAAATAAACGTAATTTAAAACTAACTAATATATATTTATATATGGGTTTTTAATAATAAAATAACAATGGAGGTTTCAAATGCCTAAAGGAAAAACAGACGAAATCAAATTTACTGAAGAAGAGCTTGAAAAAATTAAAGAGTTTCAGCAGAAATATCTCGACATTCAAATGGGTTTTGGTCAAGCTGACATCACAGGAATGAGATTGGATGTACAGATTGATAATTTGGATGCTTTTAAAGAAGATCTTAGATCACAATTCAGTGCTGTTCAAGAAGATGAGCGAGAATTCATTCAGGAAATTAATGAAAGATATGGTGACGGTGTATTAGATCCCGCTTCTGGTGTTTTTACACCAAATAAAGAAGTTCAAACTTCATAAAAATTAACTTTAGAAAAAAGTTTGTATATTTATATATGAATGGGAGTATTGTAATGTATACATACTCATAAAAATTAAAGTTAATAATTATGGAGAAATAAAATGCCATCAAGTGAAAAAATAATATCCCCAGGGGTATTTACAAACGAGATAGATAAATCACATCTACCTGCAGCTATTGGTGATATTGGTGCCGCATTAATTGGACCAACTGTCAAAGGTCCGGCGGGAATTCCAATGGTTGTAAATTCATATTCTGAATTTCAAATGAAATTTGGTGATACATTTAAAAGTGGTAGTTCATATTATCAATATTTAACTTCTTATACTGCTAAAGAATATTTAAAACATGGATCAAAATTAACTGTTGTTAGGATTCTTGATGGTAGTTATGGCCCAGCAAGTTCGATTGTTCCAAAGGGACAATATGATGGAACATATTCTTCAGGATCTACTTCCGCTACTGGCTATTCAGCTTCTATGGCATCATTTACATTATATACATTAGCTGATGGTGCAACGATGAATAGCACAGCAGGAACAGGTGGATATGAGGGTGGTGGCCTTGGAACAAACAATGTTTTAACTAATTCTGGATCAAAAGATAATTTAAGATGGGAAATTTCAAGTCAGAATCCAAAAAAAGGAACATTTACTCTTTTAATTAGACGGGGTGATGATAGTAATAAAAGAAAACAAACATTGGAATCGTGGAATAATTTATCATTAGATCCTAATACTAGTAATTATATTTCAAAAGTAATTGGTGATCAGAAATGGACTGTAAGAGATGGTGGAACTACATCACCATATTTACAATTAAGTGGTTCATATCCAAATAAATCTAAATTTGTTAGAGCCGAAGTTAATGCTAATACAGTAGATTATATTGATGAAAATGGTAATATTAGCGATGCTAACGGTACAGGATCGTTGCCAGGATTAAATAGTGGTTCGTTTACTGGTGGATCAGTTGGATATGCAGGATTTGATGCATTAGGAAATGAAGTAGGATCTCAAACTGCTGCATATAATTTTTGGAATTCTATTACTGATACAAACTGTCAGGGATTTAATTTAAGTGCTGCTAATCAAGGTAAGACTGCTTATGAAGATGCAATTAATCTTTTAAGTAATCAAGATGAATATGATATCAATTTACTTTTAATGCCTGGAGTTACTGATGCAGGTGGAACAGGTGGTGGAAGTCTAGTAACAAAAGCAATTGACATGTGTGAAAATCGTGGTGATTGTTTTTTTATTGCTGATCCAACACTTTATGCATCTAGCATAGGGACAGCAACATCAGAGGCAGAATCAAGAGATTCAAGCTACGGTGCAATGTATTATCCTTGGATTCAATATCCAGATTCGGATTTGGGTAAAAATGTTTGGATTCCACCTTCAGTTGTAATGGGTGGTGTTTATGCATTTAATGATAGAGTAGCCCATCCGTGGTTTGCTCCAGCTGGATTAAACCGAGGTGGAATTGATATGGCTATTCAAGCAGAGCGCAAACTGACACATTCAAATCGTGATACACTGTATGAATCTAATGTCAATCCAATTGCGACATTTCCAGGTCAAGGTGTAACTGTTTGGGGTCAAAAGACATTGCAGAAAAAAGCTTCGGCTTTAGATAGAATTAATGTGAGGCGGCTGTTAATAAAAGTTAAGAAGTTTATTGCTAGTTCGTCAAGATATCTAGTATTTGAACAAAATACTAATGCTACTAGAAAAAGATTCTTGAGTATTGTGAATCCTTATTTAGAGCAAGTGCAGTCAAACTCAGGATTAAATGCATTTAGAGTTGTGATGGACGAATCAAATAATCCTCCTGATTTAGTAGATAGAAATATACTCTATGGACAGATATTTCTACAACCAACTAGAACAGCAGAATTTATCGTGTTAGATTTTACTGTACAACCTACAGGAGCTACTTTTCCTGAATAGTTGAATAAAAAAAATAAGTAAAAAATAATAAGAAAGGCTGTCATTTTTTTATGATAGTCTTTCTTTGTATTAAAAATTTAATGCGCGTTTTAATTTTTTGTTATATTTATATATGAAATGAAAAATTATATTTTAAAAACAAACAATTATTTGGAGAGAATAAATGGCTGAGCTAGTTGATGCAAATGATATTATGTTTACCCCCTTTGAACCTAAACTCAAAAATAGGTATATTATGCAAATTGATGGAATTCCCGCATATCTTATCAAAGCAACTAATAGACCAAATCTAACTTTTGAAGAGGTAACAATGGAACATATGAATGTCAAAAGATATTTAAAAGGGAAAGCAACTTGGGAAACAATAGAAACAACTCTATATGATCCAATTGTACCATCGGCGGCACAGGCAGTCATGGAATGGGTTAGATTATCTCATGAATCAGTAACTGGTAGAGATGGCTACTCAGATTTTTATAAGAAAGATGTAACAATTAATGTTTTAGGACCAGTTGGAGATATTGTTGAAGAGTGGACATTAAAAGGAGCTTGGGTTCAGGCAACTAATTTTGGTGATTTATCTTTTGATTCTTCAGATCCAGTTGAGATATCAGTAACTCTGAGATATGATTACGCGATCCTTCAGTTCTAAATTATAATTTTTTGTAAAAAAGCGCAAACAAGATATAATTTTCTTATAGGTTTTTTTATTATTGATTTTTCAATTAAATATATATTTATATATGAATGTATATTTTGAAAAGAATTTTAGAGGTTTTAATTATTAAAATAATTTTATACCAAAAAACAATCATATTGGAGAAAACAAATGGCTGATGCTAAGAAAAGTGAAGAGCAGAAATTTCCGAGTGAAGTAATTGATTTACCAAGTAAAGGGCAAGTTTATTCTAAAGATAGTCCTCTTCATTCAGGAAATATTGAAATTAAATATATGACTGCTAAAGAAGAAGATATTTTAACATCGCAAAATCTTATCAAAAAAGGTGTTGTAATTGAAAAACTTTTGAAATCTCTCATTGTCAGTAAAGATATAGATGTTGATGATTTAATTCTTGGTGATAAAAATGCTATTATGGTTGCAGCTAGAATTTTAGCATATGGACCAGAATATACAGTTGAAATAGCAGATCCAATTACTGATGAAAAAATAAATCACACATTTAATTTGGCAGATTGTCCATTCAAAGAACTTCCAGATGACGTTGATTATTCCGATAATGATTTTGAGTTTGAATTACCAGTTTCAGCAATTAAGATAAATTTTAAGTTATTGACTGGAGAAGATGAGCAGAAAGTTGATAGAGAACTCAAAGCAAGTCAAAAATTTGGTACAACAACTGAAATAACAACTAGATTAAGACACATTATCACTGCTGTAAATGGTGAAAAAGACCGAGCCGTTATTAACAATTTTGTTAATAATATGTTATCAAGAGATTCTCTAGCATTAAGACAAGAAATAGTTAGAATTTCTCCAGACATTGAATTAATTCAAGAAGTTGATACGGGAGGTGAAATGGTTGAGGTAGACATACCCTTAACCATCCAGTTTTTTTGGCCTACAGCCGTCTGATAAGTCTATACTTCATTCAAATATTTTTTCTTTAATATATTATGGACAGGGGTTTACATTCTCCGATGTCTATGATATGCCTGTATATCTCCGCAATTTTTATACAGGCGAATTAATTAAAGCAAAAAAAGAAGAACAAAAAGATCTTAAAAAGCTTCAAAGAAAATCAAAAAACATTTCTCGATCTAATATTCCAAAAAGATAATTTTTAAGATTTTTATCCGCCCTGATATTTATATTTGTAATTGTTCATCATTTCCAAGGAGAATCTCATGAAAAAAAAGAAGTCATATATGAATGTAAATAATATTATATCTGAAGGAGTCTTAACAAAATTTTTTAATTTATTAGGTGGAAGAGGCTGGCAAGAATTGAGTAAAGAAGAAAAGAAATTAATGAAAAATAAAGGATTCAGAAAAGCTTTAAGGAGCTTTTATAGAGAGATAGAAAAAGGAAATGAATTGCATAGAGAAATGGAAAAGAAACATGGTTTTAATATTGACGACATAATAAAATCTTGGGAAGAATAATAAAAAAATGGCAATAGATCCAAAAAAAGCTGCGTCTGCAGCTGAACAAGAAGCTAAATCTAAAAAAGAGACAGAAAGCTCAGCAAAAAAGATAGCAAAGTCAGCAAAAGAGACAGAAAGCTCAGCAAAAAAGATAGCAAAGTCAGCAAAAGAGACATCAATCTCAGCTGAACAAGAAGCTAAATCTAAAAAAGAGATAGCAGAGTCAACTAAACAGGAAGCTAAATCTAAAAAAGAGATAGCAGAGTCAACTAAACAGGAAGCTAAATTTAAAAAAGAGACAGTAGAATTTACTAAAGAAGAAACAGAATCTATTGAAGATGGGACAGCTGCTGCTGAACGGAAAGCCGCTGCTGAGGGAGATGAAGTAAAATCTAAAAAAGAAAAAGTAGAAAAAGAAAAACTAAATGTAGATCTGCAAAAAGAAACAGAATCTATAGGAAAGAAGATCAGTAAAAGTCTTCAAAAACAGACTTATTCATCAAAAGATACATTTATGTTAAATAGAAAAATTCTTGGCATCAAAAAGCTAGATCTTAATTATGGAAAAACTTACATTGAACACCAACAGAAAGGCTTGTCGAGTATACAAGGTATACTTTCAACAAGTAAGGCATTGAATCAGTCAGACGATGCACGAAAAGAAATGATTTCAGATATGGTAAATGATATGAATTCAATGACTTCGGGGATGGTTGATCAACAAGGTTATGGTATAATAATTAGAAAAACTCGAGCACAGATAAGAGATTTAGATAAAGAGGCAGCATACTACGAATCAATTGGTCATGAATCTCAAGCCCAAGCTGCAAAAGATGCGGCAGATATTGCAAGAGAAACAAATGCAACAGCAAAAGCAGGAAAAAAGTATTTGAATATTACGAAAAAGGCGGAAGAGATTACAGGATTCTTAAAAGAACAGTGGAAAAAAATTGTTGCTTTTATGAGTATTGCAGCATTGGCAAAAAAAATATGGAGCACATTAAAAAAACTTGCACTTGGATTTGCTGAACATATTGATAAAATAGGTGCTAGTTTTGGTGTAGCAGGATTAAGATCTGAAAAATTGAAGACAACCTTAGGCGAGGGACATGTTGAAGCGATTGGAATTGGTAAATCTATGGAAGATCTTATACCAATTATTAATACACTATCGTCTGAATTTGGAATCTCGTTTGAAAAAAGTGCAGATTTGGCAAATGCTATTTTGGATTCATCAGTAGCAATGGGATTATCAGCCGATGAAGGTGCAAGATTGTATGGTACTTTGATGTCAATTGGAAGATTGTCTTATAAACAAGCAGAATTATTTGCTGAAGCAACATATCAATTGGCAGTAGCAAATGATGTTGCTCCTCAAGCCGTTATGAAGGATATTGCTGAAAATGCGGAAGTATATGCTAAATTTGCTCATAAAGGTGGTATCAATATTGGAGAAGCTGCTATTCAAGCTAAAAAATTAGGACTAGGACTGTCTGATGTTTCAGGTATTGCTGAAGGATTATTAGATTTTCAATCTTCGTTAGCAGCAGAAATGGAAGCATCTTTGATGATTGGTAGACAAATTAATTTACAGAAAGCTCGCGAGTTTGCTTTAACTGGTAGTTTAAGCAAAATGATGGATGAAGTTTTGAATCAGTTAGGTGGTCAAGCAGAATGGAATAATTTACATTACTATCAGCGCAAAGCAATGGCAAAAGCTCTAGGTGTTGATGTTGCGGTAATGAGCAAATTAGTAGATAAACAAGGAGAACTAGCTAAACAAGAAAACTTTGTTGATTTGATTGGCAAAGACGCTATGTCAAATTTAACTAGATCGTTAGCTTTGATAAAATCACTTGGTGCAACTTTAATTCAGCATGTTGGACCTGCTATTGAAATGGCAGTTGGAAAGTTTAAGGATTGGTTGGAGAATCGAGGTGGATTAGATGCTATGAAGGGTATAGTTGAGGGAATTGGTGATGGACTTATTTCAATAGTTGAATGGTTTGGTGAAATGTTTAGCACAACTGAAGAAGGCGGGCCAGATCTTATTAAACTTTTAGAGAAAATCAAAGATATTGCTGCAAATATTGGTAATGCTATGAAATGGGTGGTGGATAATGCACAAACTATTCTGACAATTATGGGAGCTTTAAAAGGTGCAGCAATTGGTGCTTCAATAGGCGGCGCTCCGGGAGCTGCTGTTGGTGCAGTTTTTGGTGGTGGTTCTGCATATCTTGCTGCAGGCACTTTAAATGATTATATATGGCGTCCAGGAGAAAAACCTCAAAAATTTGATGCACAAGATACAGTAATAGGTTTTAAAGAACCTCTTCCTGAAATATCAAAATTTGGAATCCAAGAAACTTTTGAACTTGAAATTCCTGAAATACCAAAGCTTGAAATTCCTGAAATATCAAAACTTGGAATTCCTGAAATACCAAAACTTGGAATTCAAGAAATACCAAAGCTTGAAATTCCTGAAATATCAAAGCTTGAAATTCCTGAAATATCAAAGCTTGAAATTCCTGAAATATCAAAATTTGGAATTCAAGAAATACCAAAGCTTGAAATTCCTGAAATACCAAAGCTTGAAATTCCTGAAATATCAAAATTTGGAATTCAAGAAATACCAAAGCTTGAAATTCCTGAAATATCAAAACTTGGAATTCAAGAAATACCAAAGCTTGAAATTCCTGAAATACCAAAGCTTGAAATTCCTGAAATATCAAAGCTTGAAATTCCTGAAATACCAAAGCTTGAAATTCCTGAAATATCAAAATTTGGAATTCAAGAAATACCAAAGCTTGAAATTCCTGAAATATCAAAACTTGGAATTCAAGAAATACCAAAGCTTGAAATTCCTGGCTCGCTATATAAATTGATTTCATTAATATCAAAACTTGGAATTCAAGAAATACCAAAGCTTGAAATTCCAAAATCTTCTGAGTTTAGAGTTCAAGATAATCTTGCAGTCAATGTTACACCTACTAATGTGAATATTAAAGGAGTGAGAGAAGAATTTGTAGCAGCACAAATAGAAACTGCGCAAATATCTGAAAAGAATAAAGAAGAAAGGAGCGGAGCAAGCAGTGAACAGGTAGAAGGCAAACATGATTTTGAAATGAAAAATAAGTTAAAAGACATTGGAAGTGGAATTGGTAAGCCTACAAATGGACAAACTTTAAATGAGAAATTAGATAAGCTTATATCAAATATGGACGGTTATTTTGGTCATGCAGGGTTGGTATATAGAAAGGGAATGAAAGTAGTATAAGGATAGCAAAATGGGATTGGAGAATTTAAATAGTATATTTTCTGAAATTCAACCACAAACGGGGTTTATTGATAATTATCCAACAAATTATGTTCCAAGTGTTGGTGGCATTCATGGAGGATTGTCTGCTGAAACTCCATCACAACCTCCTCACCCTCTATCACATACTCAGGCTATGTTAGATGCATTTGGAGAAATAGGTGATGCTGTTAATTTTTTTGATTCACCAATATTAGGATTTACATTAAATCAAAATCAATTAGAAAATTCTCAGTTAATACCAGATGGATCAACAGATTATCCAGTTTATCTTTCGAATAATATAAATTCAACTTTAGGTGTTGTAGATTTTATGTCTGCTGGTTACTCATATTCAGCTGCACATAATTATTCATTAGGAGGACCAAGTATAATTCCTGGATTTACAGCTAATTTTGCTTCATCACAATATTTAACAGACAGTGGAACAGTAATTAATAGTGGATTGGCACCAAAGACTCATGTCGATGCAGTGCCTGTAGAATCTATATACTATACTGGTATTAATTCACTAATTGTTGACTTTTTAACTGCTGGCTATTCTTATTCTGGGATGACTAACTATGGAACTGTTGGTGAACCACCAAGTATAATTCCTGGATTTACAGCTAATTTTGCTTCATCACAATATTTAACAGACAGCGGAACAGTAATCGATAGCGGATTGGCACCAAAGACTCATGCCAATGCAGTAGATGTAAATTCTTTAAATTATGATCCTGTCAAATCACTAATTGTTGACTTT
>Ga0209128_1001190_pt1 | contig 18092 bp, 2 predicted proteins | sample ETNvirnome_6_100_FD_184072 | JGI IMG/M metagenome (GOLD analysis project Ga0209128, IMG submission 184072) | Marine viral communities from the Pacific Ocean - ETNP_6_100 (SPAdes) (version 2) | ecosystem: Environmental > Aquatic > Marine > Oceanic | place: Pacific Ocean | collected 2013-06-19 | reverse complement strand
TCACTCACAGTAGGTCGAGTTTCCAGTGTGCGGTCGAATCGAGTCGCTGATGCTCTTTTACCAGAGAAATACAGCGCTTGCACTTCTGTAGCAGATGTGCCCACATCTGAGAGCCACAATGCACCAGCATGTACATCTGAATCATTAAGGTCTCCACTTGCTCCATTGTGTATTCCATCTAAATCAGCAGCGCTATCTACTGGAGTACCAGCACCACCTGCATTATATGCTAAAGTTGGTGTCAAATAAAGAGGAGACGGGCGCACAAATACACGCTTATCACTAATACTACCAATAGCCATACTACTACTGTAAGTACATTTGATAACAGCCAATACAATGCTGGTTTTTGCACTAACACTGGATGTGGTGTTAGGGTCATTGAGATAACCATCGGGGGTGTTTGCATACGTTGCTGAGGTTTTATCAATGATTGTACCTTGATTATAGTAAATATGTCTGTTAGAGCCATTCTCTTCAGGTGCGGCATAAATTGTATAGAAAACCTCATGATTACTACTTGATAAAGCAGTGTGTGACCCCTTACGGTGGTCCCCAGATGCACCAAGAGTGAACGCAATAGTACCACCTTCACCGTTAGCGAACTCAAATAATACACCATCCATAATTGCCATTCCCCCGGCCACTGTAACAGTAAGACCGCTATTGGTCACAATGCCCGGTAAACTGGTAGGAGTGTTGCGATTAGCATTATCACCATCAGTAGACATTGTCATGAGAATGCCATTGCCCATCACTCCTTCGTAGAGATTCGTCAATGAAGCAGACACCACATGATTACCATCGGCTAAACCATCAGCACTTGGACCAGCAATGTTTGCATTCGTGTGTCCTGAAATTGGATTGCCCGTCGTCATTATACTACCTCTATCAATATTTGTACATTCATTTGATTACCATTTCCTTTTTGAAAGGGGCGCATCACATATCGGCCAACTGGGGTAAAGGTCCCATCATCCTCTTTGATTTGCACATAAACTTCACGAAACGCTTCATCATATGAGAATTGCGCCCCAAGATTACCCTCTAGTAAAAGAGCAGTGTCGTCTATTACCGTGACTGTGGGTGTGATAGTTTTTGCAGGTCTCCCTGCCCCACCATCATCAGGAGTAGCAAAAGAGCCATCAAAACCAAAAACCATTTCAAAAGTCTTGGCCGCCAATGTATCTATCAATAATCGTTTTATTCTTGTCAATGTCGGCACTTTAACCACCTACTATGTCCATATGGGACTTTTGTCCATTTCTTATACCCAAAACATAACCACCCTGTCCTATCTTACTACCTCTTTCCACACTAGCACCAGTGGGCCCTAATGTTAATTTTTGACCACTAATTGGCCGACCTATTATGAAACAGGTAATTCGTAAAGAATTTGTGAAATTGAATGACATATCTTCTTTGATAAGACCAGCAGTTCTATCTTCCACCTCCACAAGACGAGAACTAACTACATCTTCTTCTAAATGTTGCAATACTCCTTGAAGACCGTTATCTATAGTCATTATTTCCAAATCTGAAGAGTTTTCTAATGTATTGTGAGTGATAGACATGATGATATTTCGCTCTGCGTCATCAGATGTTTGGACTAAATCACCAGCCCTAACATACCAAAGTTCTGGAAGACCTTGTAAACTCCGAGAGGTTTTGAGTGTATTATTACTACGCAATATCTGTCTTGCCATTTTACGTGCATTGGCCATATTTGTTATACTACTATCATGTATTGGTTTACCCATTTGACGTATAGTTTCATCTCCTTCAGTACCTTGTGAAGAGCGGTCATTCATAGTTACTGCAATATTGCTGTTTAATCCTTTTTGTTTACCCACCACGGCCACTCGATTTACACTATCAAATATTGTGCCTCGTCTATCTGCACCAAAACGAAATCTTGTATCTATTGGATGTACAACATCACTATAGGAAAATGGCATAAACATCAATGACCCAAAACGACTGGCGTAAACCACACGACCACTAATTCGACCCACATATCTCAAAGCCGTGATAAGATTTATACCACGGAAAGGAGCGGCAAGAAAATTAGTAGAATGTTGAGCACGACTGCTATCACTTGTGGTTTTAGGTGGTCGAGAAGTTGTCACTGATGATAAGTTATTAACAACATTGACACCCAATTTCATTGCGAGGTCAGATGTGCGCAAACCTATGTCGACAGGGTGCATGGTCATCACTTGCTTCTCACTGAAACCTATGTCTCCGAATGAGCGGTCAGTCATAGATTCAAGCAAAACAAAAGAGCCTTGAGTGGCTGTTGATACACTCGCAGGTACCAATCTTTGTGAAGGGTCATTCACACCAGCATATAGTAAGGGCATACGTTCTGCTGACACCAATGTACTGTCAAGGAAGAAAGGTGAACCTTTGTAATTATGACCGGGGCGTTGCGCTGAAACCAATATCATTCCATCTTCCTGTTCTACAACCTCCATTGCTCTCCCTGTTGTGGGTTGGAAATCATCTGAACTCATACGCTTGAGTTTGGGTTTTGTCAAACCAGTTTCATACTGACCAACTGTAACAGCATTATCAACAAACACAGGTGACCGTATGACCTTCATAATAGCATCATTGTCCGCAGACAAGCGCCCTGTATGACGATTCCATGCTGGCATCAGATATCACCACTATGGTCTGAAGTATTGTACGACGTGGTGGCCCCTTCACCCTTTGGATGTAAGGTTTGACTATATCGTGGTTGGATTGTATAATCTGGACGAGTGATTACAGTGTCTTCGGTGACATATGTTCGTCTTCGTGGGGCATCGCTACGATAATGCTGTAGGGTGTTCTCACTCATGATAAGTCGAGCCACTGTTTGGTCAAGAGCACTGCTGAAACCACTTGCTTCAGCACCGGGAATAGTAGGACCGCTGGAAGAGGTTACTGTGGGACTTGCGGTGTTAATGGTGTAAACTGGTGTATATGGAAGTGTAGTCGGTGTCACAGTGCCACTGGTAGTGCCCTTAGGGGTACTACGTGCACTTGGGGCATCATAATTGAACATACCATATTTACCACCTACAATCGAGCGATAAGCATCATTGAGATTGTTTGAGCCATCCTTTTGAGGAGGTGTTGTAATAGTCATAGGTGGTGCCCGGAAGACCTCGACATGTCGACCATCTAAGACTCGAATGGGTCTGAATAACAATCGAATTGTTTTATCACTATGATTCTTTTGAGCACTGCTTGGGTTGTGGCTCGCACTACCATATGGACTGCTGTTATTAGAGTCCGCAGTGCCCCAACCACTGTCGTTTACTGGTTTGACATGGTTACGCAATTCTAACACATATGTGCCACCTAATGGGTCAAGAGCATGAGCATCACTTAGACGCATAATACCAGCCTTTGGATGGGCCGCCCAAGTCAAATCACTCAAATCATAGTCACCTATTGTTTGAGATGCCCCTTGGAAGCCACCACGCACGTGAATACGCTGACCAACATCCCTACTGGCATGTAGAGATGTGGCGTGTGTGTTGATGGCTACATACTCTACATTCTTACCACCCAGTACCTCTTCGGCTACATCTGCGTCTACACCAATTCGTGGCGCAGAACGGGATACTGGGTCAGTTAGAGTCTCACTACCAGTTACCAAGGTTTCAGATATTGTCTCATGTAGTGGGCTCACATTACCATCTATAGATAACAAACCGTCGCTGTCACTTACGCTCAAACGAGAACTGATACCACGTGCCACCTCTGTTGCTCCGAGTGCACTATTACTTGCTCGGATGTATCCTTTACCAAATGGTGGTTGTGATGTGTTAAAGGACGTCACAAAACCTGTGGGTCTTAATGGTGTACTCACTGCATGTAACAGGTCTTCATTGAAGACAGTGGGCCAACGAACACCAACCCCATCACGGTCTCCTACACGACAAGCATTAGTTGGATTGAACCAATCAGCAACTGTCATGTTAGTACTATTCCAATTATTGCGTGTGCCCTTCATTTTAGAGGGATAGATTGCACCTGTATTGTTAGGATATTCATTGAGTGTTTCATGGAAAAGACCCAAAGTTGTAGGGCTGTTTGCCTTTCCCGCACCATCATAGACATCTTGTGGGTCCCAAGCAGGGCGAATACCAAAACCACGTACAGGGAACTTGCGCACATCTTCACCACGAGTATTACCCCACCAATCTACAAGATAGAAACGATGTGCTGCTGCTAATTCTGTGACCCCTTTCCCTAATGCATCGCCGGGGAATTTACGTGGCACTGTGCTCCCATTAACAAGAGAGCGAACTGGACATCCAAAAGAACGTGTCATTCGTCGACCATCACTATATCTCACTTGACGTTGAGGTTGGTCATTGTTGAGCAGAGCAGCAAGAGAAGTCTGTCTCTCAATTATGCCCACATATGTAGCGGGGAAAGTAGCGTCACTGAAGTTACTACCTATTTCTAGCCAAGAACCACCATCTTGTTGCACCATAGTACCATGCCCATATCCTGCTTGAATGCCTTCAGTAGTAGCAGACAAAGTGGTACTGAGATTATCTTGTCCATCTTCAAGAAAACCACGAACTGTGGGGGCCCATTGAGGTCGATTATATGGAGGGCGCACGAAACAGCGATGACCAAAAGCAACATGTCGTCCATGTGTCTGTGTACCTAATGCAGACACTGCTGTACGAAGCACTTTTCCAGTAGTTGGTGCACCGCTACTTGTTGTAACATCATATGTGTAAGCAGTGGTATGATAATCTGCTAACCCCCATCCTGTTTTCGCTAAACCATAATCATCTAATCGACTCACCCCTCCACCACCACGAGAACCACCGGGCCAGAATCCACCAAAATGCGCCCCAGTTTGTTGAGCAAAGTAGCCGCTGCCGCTAAGGCTATCATGGGCAATTCCAATCCCTGAGGCAAGAGGTTCTAACCATTTCATTTTAAGTGAAAATGGTCCTCTGCTCATCACATACCCAAACTCATGGTAATGTATGGTTTCATAATGCTCAGGTAAATGGTTGAGTGCAACTTTATCCACTGATGTATCATCATTTATTGCGTTAGTATAGAAATCACGAGAGGCATTGTCTCCATAATATGTATATGGGCGTCCTAAGTTCGGGTGCCACATACACAGATAAGCATCAGCAAGATGAAGACTGTTAGTGTCTCGTGAACCAAGCAAGGTTTGAGGCAATAAGCGAGTAATGATACTACGTGTTGAAGTGTTGAAAATGCTACCAGCGGCACCATTATCATAAGGGCGTGTTAAACGAATAACTGCCCCAACAGGTATTGGGTAAGCAGCAGTGGGAAAATCTACAGTTTTGAATACATCTGCTTGACCATAAGTAGAGTCAAGAGTAGAACCCTGCCGTGTCGCATAAGAACCCACATAGCGCACACCTGCATCATCAACATATTCCAACTTTTCCATATAATATGGTATAAGAGGGAAGGCAGAGCAATCATCTACGGTCATATTTCCATCACTTGCGAGAGCACTTGTAACAATACAATGAGGATTCAAACTTCTCAAACGATAATTAGCCACGTTCTCTCCTGAAAAAGTAAGATTGAGATTAGTGACATTGGAGCCAGTGTAAGTAGCACTTAATTCAAAATGTGTGGCATCTGTAATTGAAGCCACAGTTGCACTTGTAGGTAGTCCAGTACCTGACACTTCCATGCCCACAACTAATTTCACAGTAGAATCCATCGTTACTGTGGCGTCACCATTAGTTAAATCACATGTATTATCTGAGAACTCAGTAGGGGCATAGAAGTCAAGGAACAAAGAAGGATATCCAGCAATAGTGACTTGACTTCCTATTGCACCATATGTACTACGACATAATTCATAATAATTGTCAGGTTTGTGCCATTCAAGATGTTTGAAACCGTGACCATCGTCATGATATACTCCATCTTTATGTTGTATAGCCCACCAAGGGATTGTAAGAGTATAGCCGGGAGTGGCACGGTCAAAAGCACCGGGTCGATATGGTAAACTTCGTCGACTGAGGGCCGGGCTTGCTGTTTCATTCACACCATATGGATTGTAAAGAGCCAATGTAGGTAATGAAAGGAATTGACTACCGGGGTCAGGGTCAATATCTAATGATACTTCATTGACAATAATCTCACATCCACGCACATCTGCCATGGTGGGTTCGGCCAATATGAGCGCAATGGCTCCCCAATTGGTGTTTTCATCTGTCGCTAACATCTTCAAACCGATGACGCTATTGACTTGTTGTCCTGTTAATTCAACACCATCGGAGCCCGAATCTACACCACTACTTGGTCCAAGGGTTGCTGAAGCATTATTAAGATGGAATCCACCTAATTGTTGAGTAAATACATTGGGTTGCATTACAATTTGATATGCCCCTACTTCTAATGGGTCAGGGAAATGAGAGCGCAGAGTATGAGCACCTGAAGCCTCTAAGACAACAAGATGACCACCACGCTTGTTTACAGCACCTGCGGTCCCAAGACTAGCAGCAATACCATATCCCTCGTAAGCCACTTTTGTTTCAACCATTAAAGAAAAACCCCCACCATGAATATCACTTGGCCCATTAGGGGCTGTTGGGCCAGAGAACCAAATAAGTGGGTCTCTCACTGGTGTGTCTAAGCCAATGCCCAAACTAGTATTTGATTCAAGAGATTTAACACTCGCTGTTCGACAAGCATGGTGTCGTTGATACACTCGCTGATATGCAGGATGAGCAAAGTGACCGGGCATCATCCCCATGGTAGCATTGACGAAATGATGACCCATGCGAGGGATTGGCATCGCTGTCATCTTCGGTCCTGAAAAGAATGCATCGGGATTGAATACGGAAGCCGTCGTGCTCCAATCTAAACGAACCATGTCAGGACTTTGCCCACTGACTTCACTGTGGTCTCTAATGCGCTTTGCAGCAAAGAAACGGGTAGTACCAGCAGGGACATAATGGCAAGGACTTACTGTCATTCCAGTCTTACCACTCACAAATGTAGAGAAGCCATCTTCTGTCACTACACCAGTGAAGGTGTTTGTTCCAACACCAGTATAAGAAAACATTGTGCTTTTTCCATCTGAATCTTCCACACGGGCGAACCAGCGATTATCTCTGGTATCTTCGGTCCCAATACTCCAGATAGCGGCATTGGGAGTAGCACTCACAGTAACAGTAGTTCCGGCATCATTGATACTTGTATATGTCAAAGATTGACTCACAAGAGCGTTAGAAGAGATGACATTACCAGTGCGCTTTGTACTCGTGTGACTCATGTTTGTAATATGGAAATGTAGAGCACGGTCATGTGGTTCATAGGCTGTCTGTAATGGGTTATTAGAAGTATGTTGTTCCCAACCTCTTTTGTGTACGTCTGGGAAAGATAAGCGACCCTTTCCAGATGTTGTAGAAATATCTTGACCATCTTGTGAAATGTGCTCCCATCCCTTATTCTCATAACTGGGCCAAGCACGAGGACCAAGCGCTTCTGGGCTCAATGATGCCCCTTCGTCAAACATCGCTGTTACACCACTTTGTGGCTGGCTTGGGTGTTGGAGACCCCCAGTACCCATAGATTCGTTCTGATAGGCCTGTATGCGGTCGAAACCACTACGAACAACAATGTTACCCGGTATGTCGTCTTGATGTGGTAAACGAATGCGCATGTTTGGGCTGATACCACTACCAGCCAAAGCAGGAGCCAAACCTTCACTTTCTCGGTCACTGACAAGGTCAAAGTCCCGAATAACAGTACCGAAGGGTGAACCACCCTGTAAAGTATGTATTTGACCAGTATCGTCAGTGACTGTGATTTCCTCAAACTGTATTTCCTCATTTGGTATATTGAGCACATTCCTTAATTCATAGGGATACTGCTCTGCTAAATGGGGACTTGAAAACTCTTGAGCCTGTATAATGGGGAACATAGCACTGTTTGTTGTTTCAAAGGAGAATCGGTTGTTACCATAGATTCGCTCAGACATCTCATATGCAGTTGCAGATGAAACACGAGTAATACGAGGCACTGCTCCCATACCACGATAACTAGGCGCAGGCATAGTGAGGTTACCTCCATCCATTCTCTTCCACACTGCGTTCTCTACAGTGAAATTACGAGCAGCACTACGGGCTTTCCAGAAATTGAGGGGGTCAGTCTTGTGCTCTGTGAGTGTGGGTGTTGTACATTCTACACCATAGGTAGTATAGTCTTCATGTATTTGGGATGCCGGGACTTGCTTTTTGTCCCAGAACAAGTCCCCAGTAGGCACTTCACACCCATCAATCAAAGCAATGTCGTCTTTGTCACTGATGGCAGCGTGCCAAGAAAAACCACTCTCTGTAATAGCGCCACCAGTAGTTGGTGTAGCAGGGTAAGACCCAGAAGTCGGAATAGATTGCCCTGCAACAAATTGTGCCTCAATATTAGGCCCAGCATTGGCGGGGGCCATGTAACGGTCAATATTGTGGATATTGTCAGACCATTGTATGGTACCACCATAACGACTTGTGTTACTACTTTCTTCAGTCATTTGAAGCCAATCACCGACACATTTGATTTCATTACGGTCACGCTTCGCCACAAGTGCCAACTCTGATTCATATGTAACAGTAAGAAGATGGCGTGGAGTAAGTCCTGTTGGACACTTATCTGCTATGGCCCCTGTTTCTCTTTCTGGGACAGGAGATTGAGAAACACAACCCAGTGCTGAACCATATGGGGAGAAGCCAAGATTACCATGCCAAGCGCCCAATCCAGCGCCATAACCTGTTTTGGTAGCAGTTCCAGTACCACTGGTGCACGCAATAGGAATGTCGAATGTATTCGTCTGAATGTTACTGACCACGAAATAATCATTGGATATACCACTGTTCCCTGAGATGTACACTACATCCCCCTCACTATATCCATGTCCCGCAATAGTGATACGAGCACCTTCAGTAATACCACTGATGGCAGCAGCGCCTGTGATACTCTGAGCAGAATGAGTAGGGTCGGTTACAGCCAAACTGTTGAGGTAAGAATATCGCTCTCCATGCCAACCTATTGCACCAATTGGTCGAGTGCGGTCAACTGCATCAACTAAACCACTGAAATGAACCGAACACATATGGTCTTGGCCAGAATTGACCTCTTGGGAATCATCCCATCCTTTGAAAGCAGGGCGTTCATTATTATGACGATGTGTAGAAGATTTAGACCAAATATAAACTCTAGTGGCGTTGCTATTCACTGTACCCTCAGTGGCTTGAATGTGCTTCAATGGGTCAATAATTTTTGGATTTGTATCAATACCTAAGGGGTCCTTAGCAAGAGTGAATGTAATAGTACTAGCATTGCTAATAGCCACTGACCTATATTGGGCAAACAAACCTGTTGCCCCTTCCGCATAAGCATCAGTTGTTACTATTGGGCCTTCATTCCCACCCTTATCGAGTCTTAATTGACCATAAGGCGGGATGCCTAAATCTGCAGGTGTGAGAGTATCCCCAATAGTATTAGCCGTAGCACCTATGGGGTTGGTAACTTTGAGGGTGCCACCTGATTCAGAATAACCACTACTCGCAAAAGCAAATTCAAGCCAACCGTATCGGTCTTGTTTGTGTCCACTTTGGAAAGAAGGAAGGAAGGTTCCACCAATGGCCTTGAGGGGGTCTCTTCCGGGGAACTCATTAATGGCAGTGGCCATTACTGCAGCGAACTCTTCTGCGTTTTGTACACGTGTGGCATCTACAACCACATAATCTCCATTAGAATAAGTAGTTGTGGCCCCATAAGCAGTTGCGAGCACACCTGAGATTCTGAATGCTGTCTTATTCTGAGAGGCCGCTGTACCTGTAGCAAGACGATTAGTGCTAATTGGTTGTGCGGGGTTCTTCAATACATGGCCATCAAGGAAATGACCACCGGGATGATAACCCCCATCCATACCCCACATTAGCCCCGCATTGCGAACCCAACTACCAGATGTACTATCTTTAGTTATATGAACAAGAGGATGAGCATATGGTGGAGGTGTCATTGATACCCCTAATACATCTTCTGGGTCTGTTCCATCTATATCGTAAAATGTCCCACCACCAATAGTGATGGTACTACTACTAATAGCGGTCACCAAACCTAAGGGTTGCTTGGTGGTTACATTCCAAAGACGATAACCCACTTTAACCGTGGCTGTTGTATCTCCACTAACATTCATGGCACTGGTGGTATTAGCAGGATAATCAGAAGTAGTAGTAACACTGAGTTGAATTTTCCAAAAATGGTCTCCAAAATTGCGCCCTTGAGTATTGGGTTGGTTGAAACCAAATGCTAAACCTGCTCCATTGAATTGAGTGATAACTGAAGGCTTACCTTGAGGGGGTGACCAATTATCAATGAAATTGTATCCAGCATAATGGCCGGCTTGGAATTGGGAAGTGGGAGGCATATGGGCACCAGTCGCACTTACACCATTCATGCTCTCATTATCACCATGGCCTAACTCATTAGGTAGAAACTTACCCAGAGGCACTTTAGAGAAGAGATTCCCAGTAGTGACGATATTCTCACCTTGGGGTTCAGTAGCAGTGAAATTGTGTGGAAAGGCTTGACCGGGGCCAAAAACAATGTACGTGGTCACATCACTGATACCGCTCTTACTGTAACGAGCGTGTTGATGTGGGAATCTGACTATGACAGGAGAAGGTACAGTGACTGGGACAGTGACAGTGATACCATTAGCAGTGCCTGTGTAATTGTCTTTAGTGGAAGTTTGAGCACTATCTGCTGGGTGGTCTACATTTTGAGCAGCAGCAAACCCACCACCTCTTGTAATATCAGGACTCAAAAGGCTGTCTTGATTGAATAATGGAGGGAAAATTTGCCCTTTATGTTGGTCAAGATAAGGTGTGCCGGGGAACATGGCTAACAGAGCCGCACAATCTATTGTACAATGTGCTGTTGATATCTCTCCTATGTTTTGTAGTCCTGCACTCCCTGTAGGTCCCGCAGCATAAGGATGAGTGTAAAAGGAAGAGTAATCATTAGGTGTCCCATCATTGATATCAAGGACAGCACCACTGAAACCACCACCAAAATACAGAGGCACACTGTGGTCGGGACTATCATCACCGCCTCTGAAATATAGAATGGGCACGGAATCACCACTACCCTTCGTGCGTAAACCATCAAAGAGCATTGCTTCTTTTCCTGACCAAGCAGAAACATAAGGGTCCCCAAGCCCACTACCACTATTGTATATGGCAGTCGCTAAAGTGCTGAAATCACTATTTTCTTCTTTTATACTATTGAGAGTCACAACGGCTAATTCACCCACATGACTACTCGTATCAAATTCCATCTCAACTAATTGCCATCCATCGGACCCTAACCATATACGCTTGCGTTCTCCCCATCCATTACTACCTTGTTTTGTTGGTTTACCGAAATGGAATAAATCCATACCTGACACTAAGGCCTGTACTGTGGAAATCAAAGTACCTGTCCCAGTACCGTCATCTAATTTGAGTGTGGGGTTCTCAATCTTAGGTAGAATAAGGTCTCCTGCCACATCAACATAATCGTCTCCACGCAAATTACGCTTCCATTTATTGGTTGGTACTGGATTGTTTTGACTATCTACCAGCACAGGAGTGGCAGTATTTGCGTTTATGCCCCGATATTTTGTAGTGATTGTCATTAATGTGTTAGGTACATAACCGGCAGGTATTCTCAGCCCTTTATCCATACTGGAGGTAGTACCTAAAGTATCAGCATCAGTAACCGCTGCTTGAATACCATAATCAGGACGAAGGTCCACATCAAACAAATCACTAAGAGAACGAACTTCTCGTTTGGGATTGTAAGCCTTCACACGAATGGCGTCTTTAGCAACCCCCCACTCCTCAAATGTGCGCCCATCTCCGGCATACATTTTGCTACAATCAAATGAAGTAGCACTTACATTGGGAGAATTAGGATTAGGCATAGTGATAGCGTGCTCTACAGCCGCAGCAATCAATTCGTCTGTAACTAATGTGGTCCAATTCATCCGAGGAATGAATGTAGAAGCAGTGCTACTAGCGGCTATGGTCCCTGCAACAGTACATCCTTTGAAAATATGAGTCCCTCCACCCGCTAAATGTGTTCTATGTGTATAACTGATAGTGAACAAATCACTACCTTGTATAACTTGTAACACACCACTAGCGGGAAAACCAAGATAGCCAAGAATATCTGTATGAGAAATATAAGTGGTATTAGCATATGGTTCCTCTAATGTAACAGTTATTGTTGTAGAAGTTTTAGCGCTTACAGTACCAGTAATACCAATATCAGGGGAAGGGTATGGGGTCCATGTATTGCCCAAAAATGTCCCTGAAGTAGTTTTACGCCCTGATGCCTCAGTAGTGGCATACATGTGTTTACCAATAGTGAAACCACCAAGAGATACATCTCTGTCATCGAAATAAATGATAATTTCATCATCTAACGTGCTGGGTAATGCTGTATTTTCGTTCACTATAGATTGACCGAATTCTCGATACACCATCCGTATTGTGTGACTATCTCCACGATGGTCACTAAAGCGCCAGCCATACAATTGAGAGTTTCCAATAAAATCATCTTCTTTTTCAGCACTGGGTATGTGGTCAGTATATTTCAAATCAGAAATAGTACCACTGGCTCCACCTACCTCATTACCATAAATGAAACGGAAAGAATCTGTTCCTTGTTGTTGACCAAAACCCCATTTACCCGCAATTGGAGAAAACCCCGGTACACCAGAAGCCGCTAAACCACCAAAATTGATACGTGCACGAGCAGACTTACCTACTCTCAAACCATGAGTGGCAGCATCATTGGGACTAACAGTTTCGAGGGATTCAGAAAACACACTATTATTATCTCTACCAGTGGCCACATTAGTATTGTAAGTCGCAGCCAAATTTGTAGAGCCCGAAAACTGAGAACTCATAGTCATCGGATTTGTAGTTTCAGCATTAGAATCATCCTCTGCTATGATTTCAGATAAAGTAGTGACTGGTGCAAAGGGACGACCATCTCGATTGATAGGCATTGGTGCGGGATGCATATTTTCTCCTACCATCTCATCAGGTTGGCACCAGAAATTACGGAATCTTCCACCGTGCCCAATCAAAAATTGAGGGTTATAGATAGATTGACCACGACTATTGTCCATCCAAACACAGAAATTACGACCACTAGCGCCGGGCACAGTACTATGTATCACAATAGTGAAACCCTCGTTTCCGTTTCTATCAGTGACTACACGTCCTATGTGTGCCCGTATGTAGCCCATGTGACTGCCACGGTCATGACTGGCAAAGGCTTGTTCGATATCCCAGAAGGGGGCAGGGTCGTGTGTGCTACCAGTGGCTGCGAAATCTGCGTGAAGGTGAGGAGCACTTGGGTCAACTAAATCCCCAGTACGGTCTGTGTGGACTCCGGGTGTGCCTAAATCCAAACGTGTGGTTTCACCCGGATATTGGGAGTTAGGTCGTCGCTCATGACTTCGCCCATTAAGAGCAGCACCTTGATTGATGAGTCGAATGACTTCTCGGGCAGCGGCTTCAATATCTGTCACCCCCTCCTTGACTCCCACTTCACCAAGGTCAAGTGTGAGTCTGCGAACGAAATCCATCTGCGTCCATTGGGGTAAGTGCTGCAAACGAGCCTCTTCATGTTCTGTTAAACTCAATTCAGTGGAACGAATGCCCTTTAAGGCAAGGAAAGCAGGGATTGCACGAGTACCAGCAGGCGTATCAAAAGTGGTAGATTGTTCAATAGTGTCACTATCTATTTCTTGATGGACATTGAGTGCTTCATTGCCACAACATGAAGACTCTTTAGTGCGTATTAGGGCACTTCCACCAATACACCCTGTATCAACAAAGTGTGCATGTGACTCATTGATTTGAGTGCCCGTCATAGTGTTATCTTGAGCAGCGATAGTGAACCAATTATTTGCACCAGTGCCTCCCCCAGCATGCCCATAAGCCGCTTCTATAAATTCAGAAGCAGCAGTGGATGCCTTTTTCTTATCTTCAGAAACCTTTCCATTTGTGACATCAAGTGCTTTGTTCGCTCCGTCTAAATCTCCGTCAATAACAGGAGCATCTGGCATTGTTTGTACTTGCATGAAGATATCATGCATAGCAATGAATTCACGGTCATGTGCTGTATCATATAGTAAAACTCGTGCGAATTCTTCTGTTGATTGATATGGGTCTATGTAAGCAACACGAGGAGCAGTATCACTGCGCCCTAATGTACTCCAATTGAGTTCTACTGTTTTGTTGACATGTTGTACAAAGTTCTTGGCAGTCTCTAAGCAAGTATTCCCAATCAAGAAATTCTCCATTGGGATACTATCTCTTGGGCGAGCAGCGACTTCCCCCTTCCCTTTATTGAAATGCCGAGAAACTTTTGCTTCATTATATACACCACGGCTCTTTGAAAACAATCCTTCAACAGCATGAGGGTTTGTGTAATGCATATTCATCCATACAGTGTCACCATCACGCAATCCACCCGGTGAATATGGATTGAGCCATTTCTTATTGAGGGCCACACCATCTATTTCTGCAGGATAAGTACCCCCCGCTACGTGATAAAAACGATTGACAGTGACAATATCCCCTGCACCGGGTCCAAAACTTCCATCATTGAGAGTGTCAATTATATTACCACTAATATCTCCTTCCCCATATGTTGCAGTGCCACCATCATCTTCAATAAGTTCAAATTGATAACCAGTATAATCTCCTTCAGCGTGCCCTGTAGGTAATTCAGAAACGTCCTCTACAACAAGTTTACCGGGTGTACCGCTGGTAAATGATACTACTTTGGCTGTGCCTCTACTGGTTTTAACATGAGGAAGATGAGGATTAGTGCGAGGACCAGCGCAAAACTCAACAGCGCTAACATATTGACGCAAACCATAATCGACATTTCCACCTTGAGTTTGGACATTCGAGCGGTCATAGTAGTAATGACTGCGTATCTCTAATCCTACACTGTCAATAGTAGGGTGGTCCCTTAGAGGCAACAATGCTTCTTCATATCGAGAAGGGGCTGGAAAGATGGCTGAACCAAGTGCTTTAGAAACAAAATTCTCAGTAAGGGCCCATGTTTCCCACGCATCGGGTATTACCAAATAACCACCGCTGTTAACACTGTCATACATCACAGACTCACCATCAGGCAAGAACGCACGATGAATTCTGGTTGCATCATCACGCCCAGCAATATCAGTAGCACTGGATGTAGATGACGCAAATACGTGGTAATTGTCTACATAGATGCGAATTTCACTACTGGCATGCTCTATTCTTTTCACACGACTGGCTTTGATAGCCTCGCCACTCAAATAAGCAATTGAATGACTATTGAGTACTTCAGGGTCTGTCGGGTCGATATCAAAACAACGAGGGCCTACCGGATTAGGTGCCCATGTATGTGCGGTTTGGGTAGCATCAACAACAAGTTTGAGCGAATTATCTGGTCCGGGGAATATCCCTTGTTCTACATTTTCAAAAAAGAGGTTGGGAAAAAGAGGTATTTCTGCCAATGCACGAGTGGAAGCGTATTGTGTCCCTAATTGATAGTCATGAGTAACGCTGGATTGTGTTTGAAAGAGGCGGTCATTGATTGTGGTACCATCAGCACAAACACTGTCTTCGCTGAATTGGTCATCGACATACAATGTTGCCCCCTTCGCAAGGCCAGTAGCGGTGAGCCAATCAGCAAACGCATCCACTTCTTGACCTTGAGAGTTCAGAAAATTCCCTGCACCTGCGCTGAAGGTGAATACTTTCCCAGTTTTAGAATTGTAATAGGCTGATTCACCATTAGCAGTATAGACTCGTCCTCGTGATGGGAAACAATATGTGCCCCAATTAACAAGGTCCCCGGCTTCATTGTTAAGCGGTACCACATCTATAGTTGTGCTACTATGGGCATCTACCACAGCCGCACAATCACGACGTGTGTTCCAACCCAAACGAGCAAGGGGGCTTGGGTCCCACGTGGGTTTTGTGTTGATAGCCCCCTGTCCCGGCCCACCCAATGTCACACTGACAACAGGTGCGCCCGGCATGATTTCCTTGACTACATGAGAATCAGGAGACCCTCTGCCCTCAAAATCAACATTGCGTTGGGCAAGGTCACTTAGGATACCGATTGCTTCAATAGTAGTGGTGCGCCCTTCATGTTCGTTTTGTGTGATAGATTTCACACGAGCCTTGCTCATCAAATATTGAATAGAACAAACATTCACTTCTTCTGCCGGAGCGGTTTTGGGGGTTTTTATTTTACGCAATTGCGCACTACGGGTCCGGTTACTTGGGTGAATAAGTAATGTCATTAATTCTCCATTACCTATGGTAGCAAGATTGTCAATGATGTCATAAACCTCAAACACATGTGAAGACACAGGAGTGGTGCCAATATCTGCTACTCCGGTTCCGGTTTTAGTAACAACTGGTTCACGTTGAATTATTGTTTTATTTGTGTCTGTTATTTGACCATCCAACATACTTGTTTCAGGAGTGATTACTAAACGATGATAAGAAGAAGTGTGTGTGGTTGAGGCACTATCATTACTTGTGATTATTTGTGGCGCTGTATTGGGTTCATCACTATCAGTGGCAGGAGTATAATTCGCAGGAGTTCGACTCTCATCGAAAATATCTTCAATCTCAGAGCCACCTGTATCATCACCTTGCAAAGCGTGTGATTGGTCAATATGGGTGTATGTGCCTCCTGTTTTTATTTCACCTAATGTTAAAAGGCCACCCGGAGCAGTAAGGGTGGCACCAGAACTCACAGCAGAAGTGATTTTATCAAGAATAGTATCTCCATCATTCAAAACTGTAGTTTCATCTGGTACTACTTTAGTAACCATCAACACTGGAGCAGAAAAACCCATTGTCACTCCTGTTAAATCTACAGCATTGTAATGTATTTCTACATAAGGGGAAAGGTCTCGGGCTGTTAAACTGGAGAGTTCTAAAATAGCCACACGAGTGTCTGCGGGCTTCAAATGCTGTGTTCTTGTCGTAGCATCAACATTTGATATATTTTCTATCATTGGTGAGCGAAGTAAGAAGGGGCGAGGGTCAAATTCATTCGACCCACTTTTACCTCCAATGGCTATGAGTTTACGAACACTATCTGCAGTCAAACCATTATGTTTAATTTGATAAGCAGTGCTTTGGTCAAAAACATCAAGAGCGCCTGCATTAAAAGCATCATGATAAACCGAAATCTGACTATTTAATGGAACATGTGAAGACAACCCCTCGTGTGCTTCACTGAATTCTAAAATAACTAAATCACCTGTGCCATCAATAGATTGAGTAACAGTCTCTTGGTCCGCAGAGGGGAATCCACGTAAATAGTGATGACCGTCAACAGAATTGAGTGTATGACGCCCACTATGTCCTAATTGTAGAGTCGAAGATAGAGTAGTTGGCCATTCTACCGCAAAAGGACGGGCTGCGGGAGCACTATCTAATGAATCATAGGTATCCATCTGTGATGAATATACAAAACCATGTTGTTCAGTTCCACTTTCATCTATACACATTTGTCCTGTTCTATCAATGGCTTGAGAGGCAAAATGTGGTGGTTGGTAGGGTTTACCACTCCCACCATCAATGAGTAAATCACCAGCCACAAGCACAAAATGGTCATCGACATCGGCTGTTCGATTATGGAGAATACCACGCCGAGGCTTACTAGAGAATGTATTAGTTGAACTGAAATCCAAATGAATGCTCTCAACTGTGAGCACACCTGTAGTCCCATTAACACCTAACAACCTCAAACGCTCTGGAGGTTTTCGATTAGGAGCATATGTAGTTCGATTAATGCAATCAGGATTGAAAAGAATGTTGTAAGGAGTGTGAGCAATGGCTATTGTAGCATCAGTGCCGGGAGTACTAACACGGTCAGCCACACTGTAATTTCCTTGCGAATAGGGAGCATCTGTTAATGTCACAGAACTATTGGTTGTGGCATCATAAGCAGTACCTGTAATGATACTAATCAAACTCTGTGCATGA
>Ga0209128_1001188_pt1 | contig 18104 bp, 32 predicted proteins | sample ETNvirnome_6_100_FD_184072 | JGI IMG/M metagenome (GOLD analysis project Ga0209128, IMG submission 184072) | Marine viral communities from the Pacific Ocean - ETNP_6_100 (SPAdes) (version 2) | ecosystem: Environmental > Aquatic > Marine > Oceanic | place: Pacific Ocean | collected 2013-06-19 | reverse complement strand
GTTGACAGCTGTCCCCTGGTGCGCCTGTGACTGATTTTTTTCATATTTAAGTACAAGCGCCTGGTTAAAGGCTACCACTAACATAACTGCTAATGGATCAAACACAAAGATAAGAATAAAGATAAAAAACTTAACAACAGTATCTATGTCCGTATTGAATATTCTAGCAAGATAAATAGCTGGGCCTACATCAACCCCTGTATCCACTAACCCAACTTTTAAATCTCCAACCTCTTGCTTAATCCCCAATATCATATCATTTATTTCTAATACTTTTGGATTGTATTCTTCACGAAGTTGTCTTTTAGCTGTACGATAATTCTCAGGTAATTCTGATATAGCTTGTTCCAATTCTTCTTTAAGATAAGTTTTATCTTCTTCTAATTGTACTAACCTATCCTCTTTATATAATAGTGTAGTAGATTGTTTCTCAAACTCTATTGTGGCTCCTTGATAGGCATTACTCAAATACCCAAAGATGCCTGCCGATGTAATACCAATCAACACAACAACCGCTAAGGTCATATATGATCTTTGTAACCAGTTTATCTGTTTCCAATATCGGTATATAAATGCCGCTGTAACCAATTTACCAAGTTCTAAAGAACCTGCCATAATAATTACTGATAATGCGGCTCCACTAAATAATTTAGATAAACCGAACACAGAAAAGTATCCTGCACTTCCAGCAATTAACAGAGCGGCTATTCCCAACCAAATATGGAAATAGTCAGACCGTTCCATTTTAATCTCCCTGTTTAATCTTCTTCTAATTCAACAAGATTCTCTATTCCTTCGAGTTGTTTTTGTACACCAGCAATAATCCTCAACCACAGATCAAATCTATCATCTATATCTTCGGGTATTCTCTGGTGTAACCTATTCACCTCTTCTTGAACTTCATTAATCTTGTCAAGTACTACGTGTTTTCTACGCATGATATGACCTTTCTGAGTTAATAATAAATATCTTCACAACTTCATTTGTTCCAAAATAAAATGTCTATATGCAGGTTTTTGATCCTCTTCAGAATGTTCCCATTGCCACGCAAATGTAGTTTGCATACCTTTAATAGATTCTATTATGGCTCTAATTTGTTTTGTATTATTCAAATAATTTTGTTCATTGTTTTTAATTTGAATTCCTAATTTTTCTGCCATTTCTAACATTATACCGTAATCTTTATTCTTATTAGCAGTATTTAATTCTTTGAATTGATCTTCATCTCCAGTTTTTTTATCGGGATGAACTTTAACCGCAATCTTTTTATAAATATCATTAAATGTTTTTTTATCAATATCAGAATTTATTCTCAAATGAAAATCATCTGGTTCTGTTATCGGTTTCTCGAATTCTCGTGACTTTATTAATTCATCTTTAAAATCTATATTAAACTTATCAATACAATCTTCATAAATTAATCGTGTCTCTTCTAATGCAAGTTGTACATAGCGTAATTGTTGTCGAGTTTTTTTATAACGAAGTTCTTTTATTCTATCCATAAAAATAAATAGTTAAACATCTTCGTATTCAACCTCAATAATTTTCATACATATGTAATATATGTCACCGTTCCGCAAAACGGTATCAGCTAAACTATACCAACTTTTTAATTCATCAGTAGATACTTCTGTAACCTTTTGAACCGATACCGTTCCACAGACAACATACCTATCATCATTTACATTGATGATTTGCATTATTTAGACAATCTTTACAGTATGCCTTTTCGGTTGTTCCTGTTCAAGTTTAGGAACTTCTACTGACAATATTCCATCTTTAAAATTAGCTGAAATATTCTCACCATCTAATAAATCACCCAATTCAAATTGGCGTTTAAAAGATGATTGTTTTAGTTCTCTACGAAGAACCTTAGCACCTTCATTTTCGAAAGCACTATGTTTATCTCCTGAGATTGTTAATACACCATCTTCAACTGAAACTTCCAGTTGTTTTTTATTCAACCCAGGAATCTCAGCAACAATACCTACTTTGTTATCGTATTCATATACGTTTACTTTTGGGTATGCTGAACCTGCGTATGGTTTAACTCCTACAGATTTTGTAATATCTGGGAATTGAGTTTCAACCATTTGGTCGAACATTTTATCAAAGGGTGTTAGAAAAGTATCCCGATCGAAAAAAGGGATATTTGTACGAAATGCAACTTTAGTCATTTTATTTCTCCTATTAGTTACGTTAGTCAACTGTGAATATCAACTTCTATTGAACCTTGATATTCGGTTATTTATCGACCTCATAATGAGCGTCGAATTCTTTATTTTTACAGACAATCAAATCCGTCAAAATTATTTCTCTACTATAAGTATACGTTTCAAACCCAAAAAAGTTCCATTTTTTTATATTTTTTCTAATAACTTTACTGGTACCCAAACTATTTTACCTGTATCTGTCTTTCCTTTTATCTTTTCATCATAATGTTTAGTATTAAAATGTTCTTCTTTTACCTCAATTTCAGTACCCTTATAAATCATACCTTCAATTGTAGGGTGGTCAAATAGTACTTTTACTTTCATAATATTTTTGCCAAAATTTGGTCTTTTGGAATAGCCCCAATGAATCTATCTACCTCTACACCATTTTCTTCAATTACCGTAGCTGGGATTGAGCGAACTCCATATTTAGCCGCTAAATCATATGATTGATCTACATCAATAAACTCTACTATAATAGATTCCTCACCAGCAATTTCTTGCATTATAGGTTTAAAAGCCTTACAAGGCCCACACCATTTTGCTGAAAAATATTTTATTGTTTTCATTATTTACTCCACTGCATAAATTTATAACTAACCGAAGTATTTTTAGTTGCGTAAGGAACTACAATTTTATACTTCTGATTTTTCTTCGAACGCTGCTGCTTTTTCTTTTGCGACTTCTTCATCAAAATCCTTTTTCTTTCCACCATAATAAGGGTAAGCGTGTCCTTCTTCAATCAAAATATCATTCACACTAACCCAACCATCGTGATCTAAATCTATATCACTATCATCGTTTGTGATACACTCATTAATATGTTCTCCAACAACTGCGGGATCTACAAATATTTCACCCAATACTCTACCGAACTTACCAGTTCCAAATGATTTCAATTTGAAAACACCTTGTTCTAATAATGCCTTATTTCGAGCCTTTGCTGCCAAACCTTTTTTCTTTTCTTCTAAATCTTTTGTTCTTGATTCCCAAGTATCTATGCCCATATACCTTACTCGTTTTTTAGTTTTTAAATTAAAACCTAAATCGATATAACAATCTATGGTATCTCCATCTACAACTTTAATCAATTCACATTGATATTCTTTAACATCTACTTTTTTAGCCATTTTATTTCTCCCAGCTAATAACCAAGAGAAATAAAATTTCTCTAAATTCTTTTTAAGTTAAGTTTATTTGCAATTAATCTTACCTTATCAAATCCACGTCTATATTCACATTCATTCCACGAATTAAAAATGGTTTCTATCTCAGTTTGAGAGATATTATTAAAGGTAAGAAGTTCTCCGTTATATAAATATGTACTACTTCTTTTTGTGTGTAAAGTATTGACTACTTCCACAACTGATCGGAAATTTAAGTAACCATTGTAATTTCCTTTCAATACCCGCGTTTTATCTGAAAATACTAAATACCTATCGTAACCTGTCCATCTATTTTTCTTCATTATTTTATCTGACCTCTTATTTAAATTTCTATTTTCTTTTTACGTTTCATTTTATTCCATTTCAATGTTCTATGCATCAACCCTATAAGGTTGATATTTTGCTTATCAACCCTATTCTGTATCTTTCCATGTTTTTTTACTCATATTGATTATGTCTTTCTTTTCTATATCTTTCTCTATTTTCCATAGGAATTCTATCCCAATACAATCCTTTAGAATACCAATCAGTATTACATTCTGGATGACACTTCATATCACATTGACAAGTTAATGCTACAGCATTGCTATCTGGACAAGATACTTCTGCTGTTCTACCACAGTTATCACAAGTCCAAAGTACGTTACCATTAGATAACATTGGATAAAATATTAACATTCTTCTTCATCACTAACCCACATACTGTATCACCGAACTTACTTTATGGTCATCTATACTAAAATCTTTTTCGTGTAAATATTGTAAATCAATTAATACCGATATACCTAATACTTCATACCCATTATTATTTAATAATTCATAAGAGGCTTTTAATGTACCACCCGTAGCCAAAACATCATCTACTAATACTACCGTCTTTGTAGATTCTTCTGTATTGAGTTGTACTTCCAAAGCATCTTGTCCATACTCTAAGAAATATCTTTTATGTGCTATCGGGGGTGGTAACTTACCTGGTTTTCTAATCATCAATACACCACCACCATTTAATTGTGATAGTCCTGAAGCAATTAAGAATCCTCTACTCTCTACTCCAGCCCATAAATCATTATTATGCCCCTGTAACATATCCATTAATGCAAGCCGATACACATTACCATGTTTAAGTAATGGACTAATATCTTTAAACGATATTCCTTCTTCTGGAAAATCTGGTACTTCTGTAATATACTTTTTATATTTATTCATTTGGTTTTGGTTTATTTTCTCTATCGTGGATTGGTTCGTCCATTTTCATCCTTTATTACATCTTCATTCCCCAAGTTAAAACAAACGAAAGTGTCATCCATCCATACTTCATAACCCACTCTTACGAGTGCCGAAATCAAGTCATTAACATCTTGTCTATCACAATCACCGAGGTCATTAAAGGTGGTTAGTTTTATTGTTTTCATTTTACTTTCAATCCCATAAATTAAATAAGTGCTTTCCAATCAATTCAAATGAACGCTTAGAACTCTTTGTTAGCTTCTTTACTTCTACATCTTTGTAATCGTAATCTTGAATTGTCTTTGCACACTTCAATCCATAAATAATTTCTCTCAATACATTATCCCATCGTTGTTCTGCTAATCTATGTGCTTCATCAGTTGAATTTCCGTCTTTGTCAACTCCATCTTTCTTTCTAAACATTGATGACGGTGTGCCGTGTTTATTGTTTTTCAATCTTTCTAACATTGGAATCAGATTATCTACTAACCAAGTATCAATAGACCAAGCTGACCTATCAGACCAACCTCTACTTCCTCTCTGATAAAACCATTTTACTTCAGATGGGAAATCTTTAATGGCTTGAATGAATCTTTGAAATGGTATTGCAAAGTATTTATTATACCATTTTGCATTCTCTTTATCCCATCTTGCAAATACTTCTTCTGTTAGTTCAAATGTTTCGTGTTCTTTATCTTTCATTTTATTTCCATTTTATTTTTATACCATTCTTTAGTTGGGTTATCTTCACTTGTATTCCATACTGCTTTATCAAATAACTCATTCAATGGTTTCATCTCTAAACCAAATCGTCCATCACTTTCCCACAACACATATAAATCTGTATTTAAATTTTGAGCAATTTCTCTCAATACTAAATAATCTTCAGTAAGATTTAAATCACCATACCATACTTTACCATAACCTGGCATCAATACATTTGCATTAAATACAATTAAATCATCTGGATGTTCTTTATGATAATGTGATTTAGAACCACCAATCATTCTACCATCGAAGAAGTTATGTGCTTCAAAAAATTGTTGTACTTCTTGTACTGGTACTGATGGTTTAAAATCACTCGGATATTCACCTGTAAGTTTTATTGTTTTGTCAATCATGTTATCGGGCCTCCAATATAGATTTCCCATTTACCACTATCTATAAGTGGTTTTGCTTTTTTATATTTAATTTCTTTGTAGGTATCACCATCTGTGATACCAACGATTTCATTTCTTCCCCACTTCTTTGATACTCTAAGTGGTTTTAATTTTATTTGTTTATCCATACATATTACTCCATTTAAATGATCTACTTCGTGTTGGACACATACTGCCTCAAGTGTTCGTAACTCTTCATCTTCTTTATCTGAATTCTCTCGTTCCCAACTACCTTTACCGTCAGATGGATTTTTTGCTCCACTAAAGTACCAATCACATTCTTCTTGTTCTGTATGTATTACAATGTTTTTATATCGTTTAGTATTAACACCTTTTTTTGGATATGATAAACAACCCTCATAATAATCTATTTCTTCCCATTGTTCTTTAATAACTGGATTTATTAATATAAGTGGCTCCCTAACATTAACCACAGCAACAGCGGCATCTATACCCACTTGGTTAGCTGCCAAACCAATTCCGTCTTTTCGTTTGTTGAGTGTTTCGAATAATACTTTCGCAATTTCAAGTCCTTCTTCAATTGAAACTTCTTTAAGTTTTTTATTGATAACTGGGTTATCTTCCTTTAAACAATTTATAACTTTATACATATTGTTTCCAAAGTTTATTATATCTTTCAATTCTTTTTTTACTCGGAATCCATTTTAAATCTTTAGTCATTTTATTTAATGTATCCGATACCATTTCCCTATCAGTATATTTATAAGTATATTTACCAGTTTTATCCTTCAAATTTACTTTACTTATCTTATGTTGGCCGTTCTTCTTACACCATCTATCAATCCTACCTAATAGTAAACTTATTTTATTCGAAACAATAAATCTCTTATAATACTTGTCTATAGTATCTTTATAATCCCTTAAACTAAATTTAGATTTATAATCTCCATCTGAACTCCAGAGATCCTGACAAGCACTTCTTAGAGTTTTAATAGCAGTAATTTTCTGGTGTTCAGTTAATGCGAAATCTATATCCTCTTTTAATGTTTTATTATTATAAATTTCTTCCAACAGTACTCTTTTTTCTTTTCCCTGCACTTCAATGGAAGGTTTGTATTTAGTTCTAATACTTCGTTTATAAGGTGGCATTTTTCATCCTTATTAAATATTCAAGTAAACAATTACATTTACTACACCAGATAGGTGTAATAGATTCGTGTTTAGGAAATGATATTAAATGATCTTCTATATGATTCTTTACTAACATTAAATCATCCTGTTTATATCTGAATAACAACTCTCGTGTTTCTGAATTCTCTCCACACTCAATACAAGTACCTTTCTTACCAGCCGTACTTCTACTTTTTAAAATATAAGAACCGTCTTTTTTTCTTTTTAAATTATCTTTCATTAATATACTCTACAATATCATCTATCTGATAAATTCTATTTTTAGTTTTAATATTTTTATTATAAGGCCTATCCATTAAAATATATCCTGATTCAGTACCACGACCCCTAACCCAATTACCAAAGTTTTCTGGAGAATCATCAATTAGATAATCTACAGGAATTTTCCATTTAAATCTACCTCTTGTAAAATATATAGTATCGAAGTTCAATCCATACTTACCTAACCAAGATAAAGTATGGTGTCTAATATCTGGTTTCTGAGAAGTAACGCATACAAGACTATGTTTATTTTTATCTGCCCAATCAACTAAATCATACATTTGTTCTATAGCACCATATATAGGATTAGCGTTACCCATAATCTCCTCAACATGATCATATCGATATATTTGTTTTATATCATCCCGAGTGCAATTAAAGTCGTTCTGAAAATTCCAATCTTTAATTTCTACAAAATCATCTTTAAGATATTGAGGATAATATTCCCTTATTACACGAGTAAGGGCATCACAAAAATTTCTCAATACCCCATCTACATCAATTCCAATAATCATACTTAAAATTTTGGTGGTCTTCTATTATGTATATCTGATAATTTAACTGATATAAAAATTAACAAACAAACTACGACAAATTCAAACATATCCTATTTTCCAATTACCTTTACTTTGAAATTAAGAGGTGGACGGAAAAGAAAGGAAAAAACCATCCACCCCAACACTTCCTAATTAGGAAGCGTAATCCATATCTTCGATTTCTTCTTCATTAAACAAATCGTCAGAAGAACCATCAGAAATATACTTTTGTACTAACTGTTTGATGAAGGTTCTTTCAGAATCCATCCCACCGTCATCCATAAATTGTGGATAAACAGTAACTTCAGCTGCTTCATCTAAACCGAAACCATCATACATCAACCCTGCCATTTCAACAGAAGTTCTTGTTGAAACACCACTGGAAAGTTTTCCATTTTCATTTTTACTTTCCATACGAGTTGTATGTGCTATTTCAGAAATTGATTTCAATAAATCAGGATCTACATGCGGAAACATATAAGTAAGTAATCCAAATTCCTCATCATCATTCAGAACATCCATTTCAACAATGATGAATCTGTCCATCAATGCTTTGTCCATAACTCTTGTAGAAGTATACTCATTACCAATGTTAGCCGTTGCTACGAAAGTAACACCTTCTGCCACTTCAACAGTTTCACAACCATCTGCCTCATCCAACCGAAGATATCTTTGTCCATTATCCAAAACGGTCATTAAGATATTCCATGCGTCTGGGTGAGCTCTTGATAACTCATCAAGTAGAATCACAGAGTTTGGTGTCCTAATCGCTTTTACAAAAAGTGATTCTGAAAAGTAAGTACCCTTCTTTTTATCAAAGTGAGTATTACCAATTAAAGATGAACGAGGATCCTGAGTCGCTCCTAAATTAAAATAGAAGTCTGGTCTATCAAGTGAATTAACCAATGACTTAGCTGCCATAGTTTTACCACAACCAGCGGGTCCTGTCATTAAAATATTCTTTCCACGAACAGCGGAACGAACTAAATATTTCCATTTCAGTTCTTTCATAACTAAACCTGCGGGTTTAAGTTTATAAGAACTATGTATGAAATTCAACATTTCAGCGTGATCTTCTGGAACATCAATACTACTTGTATCAAAAACCGGAGCGGTAGTAGCTTCAAATTCACTCATCGGTACTTTCCACCAATAAGTTCTTCCACCCTTACCTTCACGTTTTTCAAGTGCCATACCCTTTTCGTATGCACCTTTACGGGTACTCGTACCTATTTCTGATGTGTATTTATTACCATCAATATCGTAGGCGTTATATCGGTTTCCCGATTTTTCCATTTTTACAACAATTTTATTCATATTGTTATTTTTCCTTTTTTTATTAAAATCAAATTTTTCTCTCATTTCTTATACCTAAATATACAACCAATTTATTTAAGATCCAAGCCTTTTTTTAATTATTTTTTCCAATGTAATTTACCATTACCTGATTGAAATGTTTCCCAACCACATTTTTTCCATATACATTTCCAACTATATTCTTCTCTTGTTTTGGTTGGTTTCATTCTATATCCACAATTACATATTGGACTATGTTTATAAATCTTGTTTATAATCCACTTTATCACTTTTCAAGGAATTTCTTATTCATTGTTTTTGAAACTGACATAACATTTGTTACATCTACAAACTCTGCGTCTTTACCATACATTCTTTTGAAATCTTTTATATTTGATTCTCTCTCATAATCACTACCAACATAATAACTTAAAACTTTGATACCTCTACTACGGATTTCCTTAACCATTTTTTGAGTATGATTTATTCCATTATCTCTATAATAAGATATCGTATTATTACTGAACATTGGCATCCCATCCGAGAAATTTAAAAAGAATGAATCTCTATCATTCGAAGTAGGAACAATTTCATCCATAATTGCTTCGAAACATAATCCCTCAGGAGTAGTTCCACCAGCGTAGATGTTATTCCACATTCTTGTTATCTTTGAAAATTTATCAACACGAGAATCATAACCAATTAATATCAACGGGAAAGTATCTCCACTACGACAACCACGAGCTGAATCGTGAGTACTTCTAAATGAAACCACAACATCAACATTAGTAATCATTGAAGCTGCTTTACATATAGCCACAACTGAAGTCATTGTGTTTTCCCATTTATCTCCACCCATAGAACCACTAGCGTCCACCGAAATATGAAGTATCGCGTCTGAATAAGATTCTACAAAATTAGTAGAGAAAACTCTTTCATTTCCAAAACCTAATTCGGCGATTAATCTTTTATCAAGTCTGCCTTTATCTTGTCTTGTCCATTTAGTATCTCTGGATTCTCCTCTAACTTGTAGTTTCTTACCTAACATAGTTCCAATCCTAATACCTTTTTCTACATAACCTTCATCTGATTCATTAGAACTATATCTACTATATTTATAAGTTGATAACATAGATAAGGTATTACTCTCAATTAGAGATTTAGTTAAATTCTTTACAACAACACATTTTGTAGGATTTGCTTTTGTATAATATTCACTACTGGATTTTAAATCTTTACCTACATCTGCGTAACTCATTCCAGATTCTTCTACTGTTTTTAAATCACCTAAAACTTTTTTAGTTACTTTCTTTTTTGGAAGATCCCCTTCCATAAATTTATTTTGTTTCTTGATTGCGTTTTCAAGAGTTTTTTTCTGTGAATCTGTTAATTCAACTTTTTTAGTTTCCTTACCAACATCAGTTCCACCACTACTATCAGAAGAACTACCACTCATTGGTAAATCAACTTCAATACTTTCACCACCACTTTCAGTAGAATCACCTTCACTACCCATTACATTATTTTCTATTGAGTTAAGTAAATCGTCAAATTCGTCATCAGTAATTTTACGAGGTTCTTCTTTACCACTACCTTCACCACCTTCACCATTTTCTTCTGAAGAATCACTACCATCTGCTTTTTCATATGAAACTTCACCTGTATCTTTATCAGTTTTTTCAGTTCCTTCTGGAATATTATTCAGTATAATATTATAAACTTCAAGTGCTACTTTAAATGCGTCCTCTGAACTCTTTAATCTACCGACAGTTTTTAAATCTAATGCGTTCCAAATATCTCTTAACCCTTTAAGGGCTTTTAAATTAGTATTTTTATTTGTGATATTTAAAATTCTAAAAATGTATGAATCCCAATTCTCATCAGTATATTCAAAGGTAAGTAATGCTTTATCAATTATCTTTGCGTGAAAATACTTGTCATACATTGAGTGATAATAACCTTTATAACCAGGAGAAGTAGAAAAAACAAAATTGTCAATTCGTCTATCTTCTACATAGTTAAGTACTTTTTGAATATGGGAAAGAACTTCCATTCTTCTATAACCCTTTAATTCTCCACGATTAAAATATTCAACTGGAATATTATTTTCAAGGTTTCTTAAAAAATCAAAATCTGATAACTTAATATGAGAACCTTCGTGAAGTGCTAAACCTACAGTAGAATCATAAAATTTATCGTCCATCTTAGACGAAATAGTAACAGTTTTACCATCTGTATAAGAACCACCACTTGTGGTATAATTCACTTTAATTGAAGAATCACCAGTAAGAATACTAACGAAGTTTGCAATAGCCCTTCTGTAAGAAGATAATGCGATTATATCAATACTTGGTTTTAAATCCTCATTATCAAAAATGGAATAATGACTATCCATAGAATCACCCATCCAAAAAGAACTATAATTATTAGTCTTTTTTGTTCTATTCTTAATAGAGTATTTTTCTATCAAAGAGAGGGGATTAAAGGATTTCAAAGTTTTCGTTTTCTCACTCATTTTGTACCTAAATATACGGATAAATAGCTATATAAGTCAAGCTTTATTTTCACTTTTTTTAACTTTTTTTTCTCACTCATTTTGTACCTAAATATACGGATAAATAGCTATATAAGTCAAGCTTTATTTTATTTATTTTCAAGGGCTCCTAAAAGTCTCCAGGAGCCACTTGAAAAACACTCAATCCCAAACTTCTCCACATATCAACAACTTTGTTTCTATCGTCAACCACAAGGAAGACATCATTGATATCAACAAATAAGTCTAACATATGTTTCTTTAAGATTTCATCAGGCATAAACCTCATCTCTTGGGTGGCAATATTACCATCGGCAATCTTTTCACCCCAATTGAGAAACTTATCAGGCCTCATAATTAACTTATGGAATGGAACTCTGTGTCTTGATAACCAACTTTTGGTAGTATGAAAACTTCTATCATTCCTACCTGAAAAGATTACGATATTAAAACCATCTTCAGCAAATAACTGAGCCATTTTAACTACGGGTTCGTTTGGAACATCTAACTTAATATTAGAAGAATCAAAGAAAACATCCCAATCTAATTTACCATTAGGTTTGGTTGCTAACTCTCTCCTTGCATCAATATTAGCTAAAGTTCCATCTAAATCAAATATAACTGTTTTTTTATTCATTTCCTAGTATACAACATAAATCCTATACGAGTCAAGCCTTTTTTTAGTAGCCGATAGGAGAATCGAACTCCTGTTGCCAGGATGAAAACCTGGAGTCCTAACCACTAGACGAATCGGCCAAATCGTAACTATAATTAAAGTATTCGAAATCTTGTTGAAATGTAGATTGTACTATTTCTACGGATTCAGAATTATATTGTTCCCTATAATCTACTTTTTCTTTTGATTTATTTACATGCGGTATATATACTTCCTCATTCTTAAATCCTAAATAATCAAACATTCTTATTATATCTTCTTTAAAATTTTCTATCTTACCCACAAAATCTGCAATAGGTTGATAGATAGGTGTTGGATTATTTGTTTCTCCTAAATTAAATTTTTCTCTAATAAAATTATTATGTCGTAATGGGTGAATATCTATAGTGGATTCTTGACGTGGTGGATCTCCTGGTTTCATACTATCACCTATTCTAGCCTCAAGAACTTCTTGACTTAATGGTGGTAGTTCATATTTAAAGTACGGACTAATGTAATAAACCTGTGGAACAAATTCCTGTCTACCTCTTTGTATACATTTTATTAACCACTCATTAAACTCCATATCCCAGGCGTGTCTTGCTAAATCATAACCCCCATGATACTCTGGATCCGTCCTATAATATGTCCACCACGAAACCATTCTACTAAACGGGTTTCTTGAAAAACATATTTTCTTATGTAATAGTTTTTCTGGAAAATTAAATCCTAACCACTTTAAGGATGCGTGTTGTGAAACAGTTTGTTCTTCACCTGGTTCAGAACCACCTATTTTATTTACATCCCAGGACTCAAAATTTTCCATTAAAATTTTAGTAATGGTTGTACCAGCATTTTTTGGAATGTGTATAAAAACAAATCTTCTATTATCACTTATTACCATAATAAATAATCTAACTTTTTAAAATCTTCTTTATACCATTCGTTAATAATAGAAATACTTTCATCACAATACACATCCTCTACTTTAAATGTTTCTGACGATTTATTATTATGTGGTATTTTAATAATATCCATATCTAATTCTTTTGATACTTTGTTTATATCTTGTTCTAAATTCTCAAATCTAATTTGATAATCTGAATGTAGTTTTTTCTTATGTGTAAACCACCAAACTTGTGGTAACATTTCCCATTTAGATTTAAAGCTTCTATTATACCATTTAAGAAATTCTAAAAATGGTTGTTGTGCATAATGAATTGCTCTCATTTGTGGGTGTCTATTATAATATGTTGGTGTTCTATAATATGAGTACCAAGATAACGCCCTCTCATATGGGTTACGAATTATAGTAATTACTTTATAATCACTTTTTTCTGGAAAAGATGCGTAAAAAGACTTTAATGGTGAATGAGTATATTTCTTCTCATCTCTAAATATTCGTTTCCATTCTACATCTCCGTGTGTAGAATACAAAACACTTTTAAATGTAGTGCCGCCGTTCTTTGGTATATGTATGAATACCAACTTACGTTTATGATTTACTAACACTAATTTTTTTCTGGTAGTTGTTCGTTCTCATCTGTTACTTTAAAAGTTAAAATCCATTTCATATCTTCACCTTCATCCCACTCCTCGTAGTCTGATAAAAAACACGTATCAGTATTCATTCTATCCATAACGGGTTGTACTTGTTCTTCATTACGACATATAATATAAATGTAATCCTTATTAGTCTTTACCATTACTTCGTTATCTGGTTGATTATAAATTGTATTCTCGTTCATTGTTTTCATTTTAATTGTATCCGTTTCAGTAAATCACTTTCGTTCTCTTTCATATAATGTTGTATTACAAACGCTTCTACTATGTGGGTAAAAAACCAAAAGAAAGCTAGAAGTGGTACATATATTCTAAAATTTAATTCCATTACACTTACACCTAAATAAGTTAAGAATAACATACCAATTGTTTTTGTTAAGAATCCCATAGCTGTAAATCCTAATGATATCGTATTACCTCTTTTCATAACTACATATATACCTACCGCCATATGCATTAGGTTTAAAAAGATTGGTGCTAATACACCTAATAAAATATACTCAATCATGTTTCTAATATCTCCTTCTTAAATTTTAATATACCATCTGAACAATTTTGTTCCCAATCGCCTGCAGAATGTTCATTAACATTATCTGTAATATACTTGAATGATATAAAATCTACATTATATACAAAACATACTTTAGCTAATGCGTAAGCTTCCATATCAAATACATCACTATAACTACTGTAGGTATATCCACTCCGTACCGTATAATCTTGTACAAAATCATCTCCAGTTCCACACCGTAACTTCTTACCTATTGGATTAAATTGTACGTGGTCATAATCTAATATAATAGGAACTTCTTGTTCGAATGGTGTTTGACCTTTTAAAAATCCAAGACCTCTTACATCCATATCTCGTTGTATAAATTTAGTACAATCCACTAACTCTCCTATTGGTAATTCTCTACTACCTGCCGTTCCATAATTGATTACAAGTTTTGGCATCTCTGGTAGATAATGTAAATGTGATGAATGTAATCTCTCAGTAAGTTGTCCTGTAGCATTTACTTTACCAACTCCCGTGTATATGATTTGTCGAGGGTCTGGTAATATACCATCCAACTCACCATTGACTTCTTGTTCAAGTGCACATACAATTAGTATATCTTCTTTCCCAATCATTTTTTAAAGTTCACACCCTCTTTTAATATTTCAAGTAAGTCTATAACTAATGGGTAGTTATGATACTCTTTTAGTTTCTCTAATAGGTTTATAAAATATTCTATAGGCATAGTATCTAAATTATGTTCCTCTGTTATATTTGCCTGTTCGATAAATGTATTAATTGTATCTTGTAAATCTTGTGGTAGAGATTCGTCTGCTCTTTTATCTATTACCATTACATTTTATCCAACGTATTAGAAGTGTTTAAAATTACAATTGCCAAAGCTAATAATAATGATATCCATATCTTTAAACTCGGCATTTCTTTTAAAAATATAGCTGTCAATAAACCAAATGTTATTGTGGCCATTCCAAACCCCACTGGTCTGATTGCCCAATATTGTCCAAAGTGTTCATATGATAATCTTGTAGAATAATAAAATAAAAATGATATCGGAACACCACCTAATATTATCCACCAAGTTTCTTTAGCCCAATCCCATTTGAATTGAGCGTTCATATGTAACCATGCAAATATATTACCTATAAATGACATAATTAAAACCCATCCTAATTTATTCACTAATATTCTTCTCCATATAATGAGAATCGTTTTACTGGTTCTGGTTTTTCTATACCATCTTCACCGTGTACTTCACCATTTTGTGCATCAATATAAAACTGTGTTAGTCCACTATCCATAAAAATTTTGTTTAGTACTTCTGTTAGTGATGGATATATTTGTTCATCTTCATTTACAAGTGCCCATCTATCACCAGGTGGTATACGAGTTGCTTTGAGTTCTTTCATTATTCATTACCTTTCAATACCTGTTTCTTAGGTTCTTCTTTAATTTCGTTCTTCTTTAGAAGCCTTTCAATTCTAATTAATACTTCGAAAATTTGACGAAGTGTTTTTTCGTTTCCTCTTGCCATCTTATTTATCTTCTCCTATAAATTTATGTGTTTTGTATTTCAGTTTTCCCTTACCTCTTAATTTAACTTCAGAGTTTGTTTTTATTCTATGACACTTTTTACATAATGTCTGTAAGTTATCCAAACTATAATAACTCCAATCTAAATCTTTTTCCTTTACATTTTTTTGTTCCACTAATGGATTGATATGGTCTACATCCCACTTACGAGAAACCTTACCACAATGATTACATTTATTCTTATCTCTTTTTCTCACGTGAGCTCGTTGTTCTCGTGAATGATAAATCAACATATATTCAGTAACACAATCTTTATGCCAATTCTTTCTTTCATTTATAGTTCCATCTTTTTTTACAATTATCATACCACACCATCTACAATGTCCTTTTACTTTTGTATAATAACTATCTGGTTTAGGTGGGTATCTATAGTTACCATCCCATTTTTCTTTCTTCTTACCAAATGTTCTTTTATGGCGTTTAGTATATCTACTTAATGGCATTTATTTGATTGTGGTTATTGTAGTCTCTTCATTGATTATCAACCTAAAAAGAATTTAGTAATATTTATAACAAGACAAGCCCCATACATTTTTTGTCTGTCCGTAAAGTCGAATCTCCAATCGTTACTTTTTACTTGTCTTGTTAGTTAGTGGAGCTGTAGGGAGTCAAACCCTAATTGCCGCAGTGCAAGTGCGGAGTAATCTCGTTATACCACAGCCCCATACTTCGTGTTCACTCGAACACAAGCCTTTTTGGGTGTTGAATATAATATACTACATTTTAGCTATACGCGTCAAGCACTTTTTTCAACACCCACATAACCTTTTAAGTGGTAACGTTAATAATTTAAACGTACTAACTAACAATTCTTTAATAACTATAATAAATGATATGATAATAAATAATACTATTGGTATAATAAATAATGGAATTATAATAGGTGTTAATACCAATACTGATAATGCCGCAAGGGAATCTAATATAGTATCTAATTCTCTTTTTATAGCACGTTCCTTTCCCGAATCAATTGAGGCATTCATAACGAGTTTCTGTACCTTACCTTGTCTCAAGGCTTCTCTTTTGTTCTTTAATATTTCTTTCTGTTCTTGGTATGACTTTCTCTGTTTCATAATTTTCACTTAACGTTTGCGTACGTACTTTAATAACCACATCCAATAGATTACTGCTACTATTACAAAAATTACTTCCATATATTAATCCAACCAAATGGACTATCATAATACTCCAATATAAATATATCAAGAGAATACCTTTATGTTATATTTTCGACTAAATTCTACACCATCGTGATAGGTGTTCACGATAGGTTGACCTTTAATATTTAGACTTGTATTCAGTACCATTGGACAATCTGTTTGTTTATAGAACTCTTTTATTAATTTATAGAAATTTGGATTGTCTTGTTTAGATACAGTTTGAATTCTTGAGGTATTATCTATATGACATATCGCAGGATACTTCTCTGGATACTTACATTTAGCTACGAACTGCATATATTGAGACTTCTGTACGGGCATATCAAATATCTCGTGAGCGTGTTCCTCAAGTACCGCAGGAGCGAATGGTCTAAACTCTTGTCGTTTCTTAATTCTATTTACCTTATCTTTTATCTCATTACCACGAGGGTCAGCTAACAAGCTACGATTACCCAAGGCTCTGGGCCCAAACTCTGCACGTCCACTTGCAACTCCTACTATGTTACCCAGAAGTAATTCATTTAATATTTTCTTTCTTGGATAACGACCTTTAATATCATATCCTAAAAAGGTATTCTTCCAATTCACGTGTTCACCGAGATATGCTGATGCACATCCTAACGAACTACCAGCATCACCAGGGTTAGGTATAATCCATAATGAGGGATAATACTCTTGAGCTATAATACTATTAGCTACACAATTCAAAGCTATACCACCACCATATACACAATTATCTGTTTCGGGAACTAATCGTTTGGTCAATTCAAATACCTTTATGATTTCTTCTTCACATATAGATTGTACATTAGCTGCAATATTGAACTTCCACTCATCCGAACCATCATCAGGGTAAAACTCACAATCCCAATCCAAACATCCTCTATGTAGATTTTGTGATAATCTAATAGGTAGTGGTGTTGCTTTGAAAAAATCCTTTCTAATATGATATTTCAACTCCTCATCAATAGTTCCCCAACCTGCCATTCCCATTAAGATGTATTCATCTTCTTGTGGTTTTAATCCAAGTCGTTGAGTCATTGCACTATACCACAATCCTAATGAGTTTGGATAT
>Ga0209128_1001184_pt1 | contig 18136 bp, 14 predicted proteins | sample ETNvirnome_6_100_FD_184072 | JGI IMG/M metagenome (GOLD analysis project Ga0209128, IMG submission 184072) | Marine viral communities from the Pacific Ocean - ETNP_6_100 (SPAdes) (version 2) | ecosystem: Environmental > Aquatic > Marine > Oceanic | place: Pacific Ocean | collected 2013-06-19 | reverse complement strand
AAAAGTACAAAAAGCCATGCAAGTTGCAGCTACAGCAGCTGCAGCTATAAAAGCTGCGCAATTCATGACTCCTGGTGTTGGCCAAATGTTATTGGCTGCCGAATTAACTGAAGTTCAAAACACTACAATAGCAAATGCAATAACAGCTGTTAATCAATTAAATGTTATTCCAGGTCAATTACAATCTAGACTAGAATCCATGGCTAAAGATATTGCTAGTTCATTAATTAAATTAAATTCTAAATGTGGTAATTCAGAATCATTTGATATACCTTCATCAATATCAGACAATATTCAATCAGAAATGGATAATATAACAGGCAATGAATTAACTGATGATTTAGATTCTGAATTTTATCAAACCGTGAATGTATCAGATGACGATATAACACAACGAAATGAATTAATTTCGCAATTAGTAGATAGGCAATTAGATTTATTATCTTCATTGCAAGAAGCTCCTAGTCAAATATTTCAAGAAACAAATCCTCCAGATAATAATATAGGAAAAACTGGCGATTATTATGTTGATACAGCAAATAAAATAATGTATGGGCCCAAACCATCACGAGATGATTGGGGAATAGGAGTAAATTATTAATTAATATATTTATATAAAAATAAAACTATTATGGAACAAAAAACATTTTTTACAATTTTAAAAAAGACAATTCGTGAAGAAGTACGAAATGTAATAAAACAAGAATTATCTGAAATTTTAAAAGAGGGGTTACAATCTACTGTTAATGAATTAAAAACAGAACAATTGCAAGAAAATAAAACTTCTTTAAAAAAATCTAAAAAAGTACCTAAATTTAAAAAAACAGGATTTGCTGATGTTTTAAATGAAACAGCTGGATTGTCTGATCCAAGTCCTGTTAGTAATTATGCTAAAATAATGAATGAAAATTATAATGATTTATCATTTACATCAGCTGATGCTCAGGGTTTTGGAATGATGAGACAAAATCAAGCACCATCAGTTATGGAAGATCTAGAGACGGGAAAAACTATGAAAGTTGATCCGGTGGTAGCTAAAGCATTAACAAAAGATTATTCTGCATTAATGAAAGCAATAGACAAAAAGAAAGGAAAATAAAAGATGGCATATCGTATAGTTGGAATAGATGATGCATTAGGAGTTAGTGAACTAGGATTAGGAGCTGATTTTTCTTTCAATCACCCAGCTATTTTTAGAACTGTATATACTACAAATCAAATACAAACTGCGAGATTAAAAACATTATTATTAACTAAAAAAGGTGAACGAGTCATACAACCTACATATGGAAGTGATTTGTTAAATTTTTTATTCGAACCAAATATTAATGAATTAATAGAAGAATTAACTGAAAGTCTCGAGGGGGATATCAATTACTGGCTTCCTGATTTAACAATTGAAAAAATTGATGTATTAACGAATCAAAATGATCCTACATTAATACATGAATTACAAATAACGATATCATATTCAACTGATGAATTAAACCCATTGGCAATAACGATATCATTAACGGAATCTGGTGGTGTGCAAGTTGAATCAACAGACCAAGGAACACAGGGTAATATTATATCATGAAAATAGAAAAAGACATAACATATTTAGGTAAGGATTTTACTCAATTCAGAAAAAATTTAATAGAGTTTACAAGACAATATTTTCCAAATGATTATACAGATTTTAACGAATCGTCGCCCGGATCGCTATTCATGGAAATGGCTGCTTATGTTGGTGATGTTTTAAGTTATTATGCTGATACAAATTTAAGAGAATCATTATTACATCAAGCACAAGAACGTGGAAATATATTTGATTTAGCTAAATCATTAGGATATAAACCAAATAATTCCGTACCTGGATATGTATCATTAGATATATATCACTTAGTTCCAGCTATAGGAACTGGAGATTCTGTTAGGCCTGATTATACATATGCATTACCAATTAAATCTGGTATGCAAGTTGAACATACAAATGGAAATACAGTATTTAGAACATTAGATAGTATTGATTTTGGCTATTCATCTTCATATGATCCTACTGAAGTAACTATATATGAATCTAATGATACTACTAAACTACCAACATATTATTTATTAAAAAAGAAAGCAAAAGCAGTTTCAGGAACAATTAAAACAGCTAAATTTACATTTACGTCTGCAGTAGCATATGATAAAATATTATTGCCAGAGACAAATATTATAGAAATTATATCTATAACTGAATCAGATGGCGATGCGTGGACAGAGGTACCATATTTAGCACAAGATACTGTTTTTGAAGAAGTTCCTAATTTAGCAGAAAATGATCCAGACTTCGTTTCGTATAGATCTTCTTCTCCTAGTTTATTAAAATTAAAAAAGACATCAAAAAGATTTATTACTTCACTTCGAAGTGATAGCCGTACGGAAATACAATTTGGAGCTGGTATTTCATCAAATAATGATGAAGAAATAATTCCTAATCCAGAAAATGTTGGAAATGGATTATCTGGATTTAGACGAGGTGTTGACGTAGATATAGATCCATCAAATTTTTTAAATACTCGAGCTTATGGACAAGCTCCATCTAATACTACATTAACAGTTACATATACAGTAGGAAATGGTATTGCGGATAATGTATTAGCTGGAACATTAGTTAATATAAAATCTATAGAATATAATGATGATGTAAATGCTGGATTAAACGCAGGTTTATTAAATTTTATAAAATCAACTACAGCTGTTAATAATTCAGTTCCTTCTTCTGGAGCTGCTAATGCTGATTCAATTCAGGAAATAAAAAATAATGCATTAGGTAATTTTGCTACTCAAAATCGATTGGTTACTAGAGATGATTATATTATACGATCGTATTCAATGCCGGCGAAATTTGGAAGTGTTGCAAAAGCATATATTGTTCCAGATGATCAAATTACACAACAAGATTTAATTGAATCGAGAATTCCAAATCCATTAGCAATGAATATGTATGTATTAGGATATAATTCATCCAGACAATTAACAACATTAAATAGTGCTATAAAAGAAAATTTAAAAACATATTTAAATTATTATCGAATGCTAACTGATGCTATTAATATTAAAGATGGATTTATTATAAACATTGGAGTCGACTTTGAAATTTCTGTATTAACTAATTATAATAGTAATGAAGTATTACTTAATTGTATTAATAAAATGAAAGAATATTTTCATATCGATCGATGGCAAATTAATCAACCTATAATTAAATCAGAAATTACAAATTTATTAGGAAATGTACGGGGAGTACAAAATATTGTTGCAGTACAATTAAAAAATTTATATGATTCTGATGCAGGATATTCTGGAAATGTTTATGATTTACCATCTGCAACTAAAAAAGGAATAATATATCCTTCTTTAGATCCTAGCATTTTTGAATTAAAATTTCCAAACAAAGACATCAGAGGCCGCGTAGTAAATTACTAGCTTAACATATTTATAGAAAAAAGGAATTATTATGGGCGTATTAAATACTAATCGTGCGCAAATTACATCCGGGGGGTTAATATCAGCCAGTTTTGTTTCAGATTTATATAATGTATTAACAGGCAATGAAGTTGAAACCGTTGTAATTTCTGGATCAACAGCTGCACATACACTTAGTATTAGTGGTTCACTTAATGTTAGTTCTGGAATAACTGGTTCCTTATTAGGTAGTGCAACTTCTGCATCTTATATAGCTGGAGGAAATGTGGATGGTACTGTAACTAGTGCTTCAATATCAACTACAGCAGTAACCGCATCTTATATTGTTGCAGCAAATGTAATTGGTACTGTAACTAGTGCTTCTGCAGCAATATCTTCAGTTACTGCATCTTATATAGATAGTACATTAACATTTGGAACGGGTTCTTCTTTACCATCAGCGGTAAATGGAATGTTAGCAGTATCATCAAGTGGAGATTTATATTTTGCTAGCGCTAGTGCATGGTATAAAGTAACATTAGGATAATAAAGGTTAAATATGTTTAGAATATTTTATGCAGAAAGCGATGCTACATTATATGAACATAAATCTGGATATAATACTGGATTAGACGAAATATTAGAAATTGGAAAACGTTTAGATAATGATGGACAAACATTAAAAAAATCAAGAGCTATTGTAAAGTTCGATATGTCAGATATACAATCTACATTAACAAAATATTCAATTGGATTATCATCATGTAAATTTATGTTACATATGTTTACTAGTCAAGCAAAAAATTTACCTTCTTCATATACGATTGATGCTAAAATTTTAGGACAAGAATGGACGAATGGAACAGGTTATATAACATCTGATCCTAAAGTTCAGGATGGAGCTCAATGGGCTATTCCTCATTCTACTTGGTCATTAGATGGAAGTTCTGGTTCATATTGGATATCTAGTAGCCAAAATATACAAGTTAATAATTCTTCATTATATGTATCTGGTTCTGGAACGGGTGGTAGTTGGCTTTATCAAAGTGGTAGTGATGGTTTTAATGGGATTAATTTTAATCAATCATTTTTTCATCAACCAGGTTTAGATGAACAAGAGTCATTTTCGTTACGTACTACAGACGTATACATGGATGTTACAGATGCAATACAATTATGGATAAGTGGAAGCGGTGGATTTAGTATTGATAATAATGGATTTCTAATGAAATTTTCAGAATCAGATGAATCTACCAATGACAAAGGAGTAATTAGTTTTTTTAGTAGAGATACTCATACTATTTATGTTCCAAGATTAGTTATGTTATTTGATAATTCAGAATACTCTAGCACATTATCACAAGTAGATTTAGAATCATATGCTATATTTACTAAAACTAAAGCTGAATATAAAGATACAGAAATTACTAAGATTCGTATATATGCTCGAGATAAATTTCCTAGCAAATCACCTACTAATTTATTTCCTACACAAACGATAAACCGGTTACCGGATACAACATATTACGCTATTCGAGATGCGGCTACTGATGAATACATAATTCCGTTTGATGATATTTATAACAAAGTAAGTTGTGATTCTACAAGTAATTTTATTTATGTGGACATGAATAGTTTTATGCCAGAAAGATATTATCGATTAGAATTTAAAATTAAAGATGGAATCACAGAACAATATATAGATGACCAGATTTATTTTAAAGTAGTTAGATAATGGCAAAATTAAGAAAAAATTTTAAAGTTAATTTAGGAAAAAAACCTGTTAAACAAATAATACAGAATGCGGTACAACAGGCAGTTGGTAGAGCTATAGAAAAAGATCCGCGGATTATTGAAACTCAAACAAAATACCAAAAAAATGGACTAACATTTCAATCGAATAATAATAGTGTAGTTCCTAGAGATCGTGCCGGTAATATTAAATTACAAGAAAGTGCTACAGATAATCCTTTATTAATAATCGAAGCTGCTTCTACAAAAATATTGAATAATTCTGTTTTAAAAGTTATAGACACCCAATTTAATTATTTTAAATTTCCTGCTACGACTAGAATCATCGGCACAGATAATATAGACGTAGATTTAGATTTAGATCTTTCCGGACCGGTAAACGATCCTATATTTGCAAGATATAAACCTATAGATCAACAACAAATACCTGGAGGATATAATACTCCTGCTGCAGAGCTTGAAATGAGTGATATTGAAGAAGGAGCTTCACAAAAAAGACCAAACCGTTATTATATAACTAAACAAATTAAAGATTCTGGAGTAGATTTAAGATTCAGAGTTAAAATTAATTTTAGATATGATAGTGATAGTAATGATTATAATACAACGTTGTTTTATATTACTAGAGTTAATCCTGATGAAAAATTTATTGACGTAACTTATAAAGAATATTTTAATTTTGAAGATCCATATGCTGGCGGTGGTCGTATTTATCAATGGGAAGTACAAGACGCAACTAAAGAAGTAGTTATTGCAAATTCAGAATTTGATGTTGGTGATAGTTTTGCTTTATTTGGCCTGGCTGGTAAAGGACAACCTGGAGATGAATTTAAATATAGTACAATTAATGCAGATCAAACTTATTGGTCTATAACAGATGCATCTAAAAATGTTGATGAATGGAATAGAGAAATATAATGTTAAATCAATATAAAAATATCGATCAAGTATTATCTGCAGAAAAATCTATTACTGGAGAACGTATTTCTAAAAGTAAAACTGAATTTTTAGAATTTGATGCAAAAGAACGGGTATTTTTTAATCCAGAAATTTTAAAACAATCTGATGACCAGCGAATTGAATTACATGTATATTCTGAAAATATATGGATAACTGGTAATCATGGTATAGGAATTGAATCTAAAATTCCAGAATATAGAGATAAGAATACTCAAAAATTAATTAATTTAAATCAGCCAATTGGAATTGATTTATATAAACAGTTTGAAAATTTAAAATTAACAGGTGGATCGTATAGATTTGTTTTAAACTTTTTTAAAAATTTAATTGGAGATTATGGACAACAACATTTAAGAATCGATGAAATTTCTCCAGATAGGACAGAATTACGTTTACGTGCTATAGATTCTAAAAATACACAATTTTTACAACAAATAACAGATTACATACAAAGTGTTAATCAAACAGGAAGAGGTTATTATAAATCATATTTATTAAATTTTAGTAGAAATAAGTGTATATTATTTATTAATAGTGTAGTAGTAGGTGAATATTTATATGTCAAATTATATGAGCCATTACCAAATGAATTTGATGTAGATTTTAAATGTTGGGTTGTAGAAGAACAAAAATCTTCTTATATAGATAAAATTTCTATATCTCCTAATATAACAAAAAAATCATTTAATAAATTATCTAATCCTAATTGGCAAGCAAATGCATCATCTGAACTTTCATCAGAAACTAATTTAAAAACTTGGACCGATTTATTAGGATCTTCTGTTCAAACTTCACAAGAGATTATAGATAACTATTTTTCTGGAAGTTTGAGTGGGATCGAATTAAATATTGATTATTCAGATTTTAATAATTTTATATTTTATAGTTCTGCTACTGAAAGATTAAATAATTTAAAATATAAAATAGAATTATTAGAATATTATACATCACAAAGCACTGCAGTGTCGAAATTATCAGGATCGGTAGCTACTACAAATGCATCTGATTTTTCTATACAAAAAACAAATTTAATTGGAGGGTTTGATTCATTTGAAAAGTTTTTATATTATGAATCATCATCAAAATTAACTACTCATAATATATTACCAATATCTCCAACTGTATCTGATATTACAGGAAGTTATATAATACCCATTCCAAAATCTAATTCTACATATCCATATACATTATATCCCGTTACTAGTAGTCAATTTACAACTTGGTTTAATGGGTTGTATGATTCTGCGTCATTATATGATGATAGAAATATGAATGCGTTAATGTATACAATTCCAGAATTTGTTAGATATGATAAAAATAATATTTCATTAATTGCATTTGTAAATATGCTTGGTCATCATTATGATATACTTTATACGTATATTAATCATATGACTTATATTAATAAAAGAGAAGAAAATCCGAAATTAGGAATGCCAAATGAATTATTATATTCTGTAGCAAAACAATTTGGATGGAATTTAACAAATGGACAACAGAATCAAGAATTATGGCAATATGTTTTAGGAACTAATGAAGCCGGTGTGCCATTAACTGGATCTAATAGTATAGGAGATCCGTCTATTCCTGGCCAGGATATGACATATACCATATGGCGTAGAATTGTTAATAACTTGCCATTATTATTAAAGTCTAAGGGTACTAAACGAAGTATACAAGCATTATTATCATGTTATGGAATTCCACAATCCATGATAAGTATTAATGAATATGGCGGTCCCAGGCTAGATAGAGCTCCAATTTATGAAAAATTAAATTTCGATTATGCTTTAGATTTAATAACAAATGCAGCTGGAACAGTAACAGTGCATTATTCTCAAAGTATAGATGCTGTAGAATTAAGATTCCGTACGGATAATGTTATAACAAATCCTACAATGTCTGGTACTATGAATTTATTTACTATAGGTAATAATACAGTTAATGTAGACTTTAGTAGTGGTACTATGGGTACTATGCAATTAAACGGAACTGGATCAGGCCAAGTTGAATTATTTGACGGAGGGTGGTTAACTACTGTATTACGATCGTCTGGTACTAATTTAGAATTATTAACAAAGAAATCAAAATATGGAAAAATTATTGCTGCAGTTAGTGCATCATCGCCAACATCATTTGAAGATTCAGGATCAATTGTTTTAGGTGGAACGGGAGGAACAAACCGATTAGAAGGACAATTGCAGGAATTAAGATTATGGTCTAGTAGTTTAGGAGACTCGGCTTTTAATAATCATGTTACAGCACCTGCAGCATATGATGGTAATCTAGATGCATATGATGAATTAGTTTTTAGACTTCCATTAACACAAAAAATTGATCATTCTGCTACTAGTAGTTTATCTGGTGTTGAACCTAATTCATCTGGTATTTCTGCTTCGTTTGCTTCATGGACTAATAATACTCCATATGATTCTATAGAAGAAACATATTATTATGATGGAATATCAATGGCCGGTGGAACATTTGATGATAATAAAATACGTATTGAAGATAATGAATTAATTGGAACTTTAGATCCAAAAACAAGAGCAGAAAGAAGTCAATTTGATAAAGCTCCTTTAGATAGTAAAAAATTAGGTGTATATTTTTCACCACAAACAATGATTAATGAAGATATAATAGCTCAATTCGGATTTACTGAATTAGATCAATATATAGGTGATCCAGGAGATACTGAAAATAAATCATATCCTCGTTTAATCCAAGCAGCACATGGTTATTGGAAAAAATACACAGAAAAAAATGATATTAATGCATATATTAAAATATTTACATTATTCGATTTATCATTTTTTAAACAATTAGAACAATTATTACCAGCAAGAGCAGATTTATTATCTGGGGTTTTAATACAGCCAAATATATTAGAACGAAACAAAGAAAAAATTCTCCCAGGTTTAAAATTTGTCGATAGTGCATATACTACAATAATTACAGATATACCACCATCGTCATCAGGCGATTATATAACTTATATTGGAGGTATAGATGGAAGTATATTACAAATTTCAGGGTCAGATGATGATCAATGGCAAGCATATATAACAGCTTCTGTAGAAGATAAATATGATGGAACTAAATATTCACGTGAATATTTAATATTGTCAGGTAGCACATATATAACTGGGTCTACTCCTTCTTGGATGAGTGATGTATTACTTCCTATTTATTCTGGAAGTTTAAAATCTGAATTTAAGCAAACAAAAATTGTATTAAATAGCACTACGAGTTATTCTGCAGCTGAAGTGATAGATTATCTTCCAACTGGAATTGAAAATCAAAAATATGCAGGATCTAAAATGACATCTCCAGATTTTAATATAAATTCACCACATACTATTGATGGAGGCCCTGTAGCAGAAATCAGAAATACTAATCCTAATCAATTAATATATCAAAACGATGGAGATCAAGGAAGTTTTAGAATTACATAAAATTTATATGAATTATATTTATTAAAAATAGGAAATCAATTATGGGATATTTAGATAACAGTTCAGTAACTGTTGATGCAATATTAACTTTAAAAGGCAGAGAATTATTAGCACAGGGTGGTAATGCATTTAATATTACTCAATTTGCATTAGCAGATGACGAAGTAGATTATGACTTATGGAATCCAGATCATCCATTAGGAACATCATATTATGGCACCATCATAGAAAACCTGCCGTTAGTAGAAGCTATACCAGATGAGACTCAAGCATGTAGATATAAATTAATTACATTACCAAAAAATCAACAATCAATACCTGTTATAACAATTGGTAATACGACAATTACATTACATGCTGGTGGTGATAGTGCTATTATATCTCCAAATACCAGTAATTTTGCAGGTGGTAATTCTAATTTAGGATATACTGCGATATTATCTGATTCATTAGTAGCAGATTTACAAGTTACGAGAGCATTACAAAATTCAGTACTTCCTACTACTCCAAGATTTATTGGTGATAGTGAAGATTCTCAAAGTGTAGCTGCAGCAGGATTTGAATTTAATATTATTGCAAAAACACAATTAATAGAAGATAAAACTGCAACTATAACTATTATTGGAAATGAAACAGGTGGAAGTAAAACTATTCAATTAACTGTTAAAAAAGCAACTACAAGAACAGTATAAAATTAAAATTAGGTTAAAAAATGAATGTTAATCATATTATAAATAAATTAAGACAATATCCAAGACATGGAGCATTACCACGTGGTAGAGCATCAAGAGGTAGATTTGCTCAGCAATTTTCTCCTAGAGAAGAAGCTCCGCGACCTAGAGAAGTTGCTCCTGAATTACCTGCTGTACCTGTAGAATCCGTTAATGAACAAGTTCAACAATTGGCTAGGCAATTGGCTAATGAAATGATAGCTGAACGGGATCAAATGTCAGCAATTGCAAGATTAGGTAGAACATTTACTAAATTTGATATGGTTAATGATGTTGTATCAAAACAAAAAGAAACTGTTACTGCAGGTTTATGGAGTGATAATTTAGCTAGTTTAACTACTTTTTTTACTAGTTCAGCACAAACAACATCACAAAGAAGATATTATGTTGATGTATCACAAAAAGCTCCTGGTGCAACTGGTTCTGCAGTACAATTTTCTATAGCTTATGGCCATGCTAAAGGAAGTGGCTCTTCTGCATTAGGTACTTCAAATGATTCTCCTTCGCGAGGTATATATTCTCAATATAGACAATTATTATTAAACCCAGGAGATTCTAGATTCACAACAGCCGGAAGTGGTAGCACAGATCATATATATGTTATTAACTTTAAACGAAATAGATTAAGAGAAAGATTAGATGCTGGTAATTTTGAAATACCGCTTACTCAAATATCCGCATCCAGGCCTGTTAATGCTACTGGTAGTGTTTCTAGTAGTAGAACAGCTGGAACTGCAATTTCATTAATTGATGATTCATCATTAGCTTCTGCAACAGTTGGAGACTCTGGTAAAATATATAATATAGTATCAGGATCAATTGATAGAGGAGTATTTAATTCATCTGCTCCAGTTTATTACGGATTAGCATATCCAGATCATGGTGTATTAGTATTAGATGCAAAAATGTTAGATCAACAATTAAATTTTCAAACAAATACTGGATCTAATTCAGAAGGAAATAATCATTTTGCTTTATATCATTCAATCTCTGGATCTGCTTTACAAACTGCGCCATCTGGTGATGCATATGGATTCTTAGCTAGAAATTCTGAGCAAGTTACTAGTACACATTATTTTATTAGAGTAAAAAATGCAGAATATAATTTCTCAAATAATCCTTCTTTTGTTACTGGAAGTAATGGAGAATTTAAACAAACTTCTTTTGTCAATGATCCTAAAACATATATTACCACAGTAGGATTATATAATGATAATCGAGAGTTATTAGCAGTTGCAAAATTAAGTAAGCCTTTATTAAAATCATTTGCGCGCGAAGCATTAATACGAGTTAAATTAGATTTTTAACGTATTTTATTCGTACGATATTTATAATAGACACAATTAAGTTTCTATTATGCCAGAATCTAGAATAATAAATACCGAAGACTCTAAACGTGGTTTATATCCGTCTGTTTTTAAAAAAATAGACGCGGCTGATTATAAAATACACCCGTTTCAAACTCATAAGTCATTTACTGTTATTTCCGGAAGTAGTACTAGCAGTTTATTACCTTTAAAAGGATTTTATACAAGCTATACTCATCTTCCAGCTATTGGTTCTGAATTAACATATAATGATGCATCAAATATTGATGGTAGTTTGCAAAGTATTACATATTTTTCAATTAATCATTTATATTATAAAAGAAAACAAGAACCAGCAAATACATTTGGGCCAACCAATTTAAATAGAACGAAAAAACATTTATATCAAACCGCATCTATATTTTCTTTTCCACAAGATAAAATAGGGGAAGGAATAAAACAATCATCTTTAATTATAACAGCATCAGATGCCGCATTATATGGCACTGCATATTACGGAAGTTCATTTTATGGTCTTTCTGTTTTAGATATTAGAAGTGATAGATATGGAAATTTATATGACGCAAATTATGTATCAGGTTCAATAGTAACTGGTTCTACATTTTATGAAGGATTTAATGAATATTTTGATTCAAGTAGAGTTAAATATAAATCTTCTGGAGTAACATATGTAGATGGTGTGACTACAACATCTGGATTAAAAAAATCAGTAGGATTTGCAGCTGTATTTAGTGGTAGTGGATATATTCAAACTGATTTAGATGGTTTTTATGATCGTAATAATGATTATTGTATATCATTGTTTATTTCTGGAGCAAATTCTTCTATAAATAACGAATTAGTTATTACAAAGGCTTCTAGTTCAAAAACACCACAATATCCATTTAAATTAGAATTATCAGGAAGTAATCATTTAGTTTTTTCTGCAGCTGGTTCTGACGAATTTAAAACTACAATAACTTCGTCGACTGCAGTATCAGAATGGACCCATGTTGTTTGTCAAAAAACTGGTAGTAAATTAGAAATGTATTTAGATGGAATATTACATTCATCAGTATCTTCTAATTTACTACAAGACAATTTATCTCCATTTACTGCTTCAGCAAGAATAGACAATCAATGGCCAATGTATATCGGAGGATTTACTGATTCTGATTATTTACATGGAAAATTAGATGAAATTCGTATATTTAATAAAGCTATTAATAGTACACAAGTTGGATATTTAGGTGATCGATTAGAAAACGGCACATTATTACAAACTAATCATATTGGAAATGTGTTTACAAAACATGGAATAGCAGTTGTATCAACTCCAGATTATAGATATGATGACCTTATACAACGAGTTCCATATACAGCTAGTTATAGAAGCACAAAAACTATACATGAATTAAATGTTCTTACTAGAATAGACGCTGGTGATTTTAATATGTCATCAAATTTAACATTAACTAAGGATAATGATGAAACATATAAAGACTTTGCAACAGGAAGTATATTTTCACCATATATAACAACTATAGGTTTGTATAATGATGCAGGGCAATTATTAGCAATAGGTAAACCAGCACAGCCAATTAAAAAACGATCTGATGTAGATATAAATTTTATAGTTCAATTGGATTTAGATAAAAATATAACATATAATGCTAAATGATACGATTAAAACAAATATTAACTGAATTATCAGAAGATGAGACAACTAGATTAATAGATAAAATTAATCAAAAACAGTTTAAATTTTTTGATAAAGGAGACAATGGCCGTATTTATAGTATAGACGAGGAAGATGTTCTTTTTAAAATAACTACAGAAACTGAAGAATATAAAGTAGCAGATATAATTGTAGGAAGGAAAGATTTATATACAACTTTTATTCCAGTTCATTATGTTAACGGAAAAAATATGTATATAATGTCTCGTGCAGAACCTATATCTACAAATGAAATCAATGAAATAAATAATTTCTTAAATGGATTTAAACAATATGCTCGAGAAGAAGGCGGAGAAGTTTCTGTATTTGATTATTTAGATGCAGATGGAGGTAGAGATAACAATGAACAATTAGTTAATTTCTTAAGGGCATTACAACAAGACGTTAAACGAATTGGATTACCTGATTTAGATTTAGATTTAGATTTTAAAGCAGATAATGTAATGAGATGGAATGGTAATTTAGTAATGATTGATTGGTAACTATATTTATATAAAAAAGTGTATAAAAAATGAATAATTTATTACATAACATAATACGTGAAGAAATAGATAATTTAACTAAAATTAATATTAGTGCAATTGATCGTACTAAAATATTAAAACGTATAATACGAGAAGAATTATTAAAAGAAAAATCGGGAGTTGCAGGATGGAGGTGGTCAATATATGGAACAGATACATTAAGACAAGGCTTCGTTAATAGAAAAGCAGAAAGAAATGGAGCTGTACTTGGATTTCCATTAATTGGAAGAGCTCAAAGAGGTTCCAAAGGCGCGCCAGCAGAAATGTTGCGCCGGGATGCTATAGGATGGCTAACTCAAAATAAAGAACTAGGACCTACTGGTAAGTATAATAAAAAAACATATATGTATGTATTAAGTAATCCTATTAAATTAACTAAAAGAGCAGTAAAATTTCACGTTTGGATATTTGATAAAAACATATTTAACAGTGTGTGGAACAAAATAAAACCTATTATACAAGATAAACAATCAGATGTATATTTTAGAAACCAAAAATTTGTAACAGATTTAGACAATGTAACTATACATACTCCGGAACAAGCAGAAGGATGGAAACGTCAATTAATTGCATTAACTAAAGAATTTGAAGAATATTTCGAAAGAGATCAAGATCTTAAAGATGATTTATTTCATTTAGGAAACACAAAACCTAAAAAAATTAGAGGGGATGTAAGTTTAAAAGCAACAAAACCATTTGTAATAACTGTAGATGATAAAGGCTTTGATGTTAATACTGATTCTAAATTAGAATCACCATGGATGGTAAATGGAGAAGTTTTAGTTAAATATTCTCCAGACGGAATGAATTTGCAAATATTTCCAATAAAAGGAAAAGGTGGGGTTAGATCAATAGAAGACGAAGACGAAGATATAACAGGTGAGTGGACAGGAACGTTTACAGGAGACTATGATAAAACAACTCACACGCCAACTGTTGGTGTAGTTGATGTACATATAGATAGATCTCGAGATCCATGGTTTGCTCAGTTCACCGGAGAAATAATTGGAACAAGAAAAGGTCCATGGGAAAGACCTCGTTTTACCTTTGAGTGGATAAAAGGTCATGTAGAATATTATGATACGGATTTTGAACCTCATCGTTATGGAGTGTTTACTGGTACATTTGACAAAAAGGGGTATAGACCAAACACCGGAAAAGCTCAAGGAGTAAAAGTTACATATTTTGAAGGTAATGAAGCGCCAAGTAATTATTTATATGTAGGAGACGTGCAAAACAGAAAACCTGTTGGAGAAGGCGAATGGCACAACAAAGAAGTAAATAATTTAATATTTAAAGGAAAAGGTCCTTGGAAAAGCAGAGAAGGAATTGAATATTATCCTGAAGATAAAGACGGAATTTATGAACAAGGAGTCTGGAAAAACGATAAACAATTTAACGTGATACAATACAATGCATATGATCAAAAAAGGGGTGAATATAAAGATGGTGGTGAGTTTGAAGGTGTTACGGTATCGTCAATGACATTAGATAAAGATGCAAAAAGTCCATCAGTAGAAAAAATTAAAAAAGCTTTGTTGAGAATGGAAGAAACAGAATCAATTCCAGCAGATGACGCTTTATTAAATAGATTTAAAGAAAGTGTAGCTAATAAGCCAGATACTGTTGATAAAATAACCCTAAACTTTGTTAAAGGAATAAAATACTCATGGAAAAAAAGAATTGCTTATGATGAAGATATAGAGGCAACACAAGGACAAATCACAAAGAAATTTACAGACACATTGTGGAAAGTAGTAAACTTGCCAGCTGAAGCAAATGAAAGCACACAACGTTATTCAAATGTTAAAGACATTATTTTGCAAGAATATAAAAAAATAATGAGAGAACAGTGGAGTGAAAAATCTTCTAAAGCAGTAGACACTGGAGTTAGAAATAAACCAGAGGAAGAAGGTGGAGAAAATGAAGAAGAGGAAGAAGTTGAAGGTGGAGGTGAAGGTGAAGGGGAAAAACTAAATATTAAAAAATAGATGATACGTTTAAAACATATATTAATAGAACAATGGGGTGAAAAATCATCTGGAGCTGAAGATACTGGAATTAGAAAATCTCCGGAGCCTCTTCCTGCAGAAACTGATACTGATTTAGATGTTGATAAACAAGAAAAAAATAAATATTCAGTTAAAAATATACAGCCTCAACAAATTGACTATATAAAACAAAAATGCGAACCAGCTTTTTTTGAAATTACAATACCTCCGTTATATACAGATACATATTTAAAATATGGATATGTTGTAAAAATTACTGGAGGGGGTGGTATATTAAAAAACTATAATAACAAATATTTTAAGATACGCGAGATAAAAATTACTGGAAAAACAAAACAAGATAAAAAAGTTGTGGGAGTTTATATCGATTTATCAGGATTTTGCCTGGATCCAGATGTAAAAATTCCAGAATCTGATTATGCAAATTTAATGATACAAACATTTGATAGTGATGGACAACAATCTGTACTTAGCAAAATAGAAACAGGAGATATTGATAAGTTAACAACACAAGAACGTACATATGCAATACAAATAGCTCAAAGTATTCAAGAATGGATAACAGATAATCCGCAAAAATATTTTGCAAAATTCAGTAATTGGAGCGGTGATAATGAACTAGGAGCAGCTAATAAATTTAAAGATGCTATTTGGAAAACATATCAAAAAGAGTTCTTGCAATTAGAAAATTCTCCTTTAAAATTTAGCAGAGATAATTATAAAATATTATGGAAGGTTTATGGGACAGCTGTAAATAATATAAAAAATGATGTATTTCAACTTGATAAATCTAGAATCTATAGGTTTCAAATATATACTAGTCCTGGATTAAAATCAAATAAATATTACTATTATAATTGGAATTATCTTAAAGGATAAATAAAAATAAAAGTTACAATAAAATGAAAAAAAATCACTGGCATACTGCTGGTAGCAAACAACGCCAAGCAGCATATAAATACGGTTACCGTTCTGGTTTAGAACTTTTAGTAGCTGAACAAATCAAAGAAACATCTTATGAACTTCGTTATGAGACTGATGTAATTAAATATATAGTTCCTCAACGAGATGCAAAATATACACCAGACTTTGTGTTTACTAAACGTAATGGATCTATGATGTATATAGAAACAAAAGGTAGATGGACTGCAATAGATCGTAAAAAAATGAAACATGTATTACAAAGTAATCCAGGAGTTGATATTAGAATGGTATTTCAAAATCCAAATCAAAGAATTTCAAAAGCTAGTAAAACTACATATGAAGCTTATGCAAATAAACTAGGAATAACATATGTTAGCAAAAAAACTATACCAGAAGAATGGTTAGCCGAATGTGTTCAACAAGGAGAAAAAATAAATAATCCGAAACAATTTTTTGAATAAGGTTTGATTTGTGAAAAATAAATATTATATTCAAAATAAATGTATTATTTATAATGATTAATTCAGTATTGAATTGATCGTTAGACCAGTTATGTGTCTAACCATTATTATTTATTATATTATTGTCTTGGGTTAGTTACAGTTTTTTCTTATTATATTATTGTGGAGAATTTAAAATTATTACACCTCCTAGAATCTGTGTTAGGTAAAGGAAAGCCAACGTCTGGCCATAATATCGCATTCTTTTCGCCATTTGTATCACATTATAAGCCAAAATTAGAAATTAATATAAATACTGATAATAATGGACAAAATCCATGGCATTGTTGGATATCTGATAAAAAAGGCAGAAGTATATTATCATTATTCAAACAATTAAAATTACCAAAACAGAAATTTGAACAATTAAAAAAGATTATAGATACAAACAAGTATCGAACTTATAAAACTGCAGAAACTGTAGATGAAATTATTCAATTACCTGCAGAATATATTCCATTATGGAATAAAAAGAATACACCAGATTATAGAAATGCTATACATTATTTAAAAGGAAGGGGTGTTTCTATATTAGATATATTAAAATATAGAATTGGTTATTGTGAATCTGGAGAATATACCGGTAAAATAGTAATACCAAGTTATGATTGTAATGGACAATTAAATTATTTTGTATCCAGAGCATTTTATAAAGCAGATAAATATAAACATAAAAATCCTAAAATATCTAAAGACATCATTGGTTTTGATTTAATGATAAATTGGTCTCAACCTATTATATTATGTGAAGGTGCGTTTGACGCAATTGCAATAAAAAGAAATGCAATACCATTATTT
>Ga0209128_1001171_pt1 | contig 18261 bp, 14 predicted proteins | sample ETNvirnome_6_100_FD_184072 | JGI IMG/M metagenome (GOLD analysis project Ga0209128, IMG submission 184072) | Marine viral communities from the Pacific Ocean - ETNP_6_100 (SPAdes) (version 2) | ecosystem: Environmental > Aquatic > Marine > Oceanic | place: Pacific Ocean | collected 2013-06-19 | reverse complement strand
TTCAGCAGGATCGGCTGGTAGTGCAGGTTCAGCAGGAACAACTGGTTCTTCAGGTAGTGCAGGTTCAGCAGGGTCCGCTGGTAGTGCAGGTTCAGCAGGATCCGCTGGAAGTGCAGGTTCAGCAGGAACATCTGGTAGTGCAGGTTCAGCAGGAACATCTGGTAGTTCAGGGTCCGTAGGGACATCTGGTTCAGCAGGATCGGCTGGTAGTGCAGGTTCAGCAGGAACATCTGGTAGTGCAGGTTCAGCAGGAACAACTGGTTCTTCAGGTAGTGCAGGTTCAGCAGGTTCGGCTGGTAGTTCAGGAAGTTCAGGATCTGTAGGTTCATCTGGTTCAGCAGGTTCTGCAGGTTCAGCAGGGTCGGCTGGTAGTGCAGGTTCAGCAGGGTCCGCTGGTAGTGCAGGAAGTTCAGGAAGTTCGGGATCTGTAGGTTCATCTGGTTCAGCAGGTAGTGCAGGGTCCGCTGGTTCAGCAGGTAGTGCAGGGTCCGCTGGTTCAGCAGGTAGTGCAGGTAGTGCAGGAAGTTCAGGATCTGTAGGTTCATCTGGTTCAGCAGGTTCAGCAGGGTCCGCTGGTAGTGCAGGTTCAGCAGGGTCCGCTGGTAGTGCAGGTAGTGCAGGTTCATCAGGAACAACTGGTTCTTCTGGTTCAGCAGGAACAACAGGTACTTCAGGGACTTCAGGAAGAGATGGTAATTTTGGTGGTATTTCACTTAAATATGATTATGATAATGTATCTCATGCAATTCCATCTTCAGATAATAGTACGAATAGCATAGCAACTGGAGAATTGAGATTTGGTGTTACCATTGGAAGTTTTAATGACCTTTCAACTGCAACTAGATTAGTAATACATTCAACAGATTTAGATGGAACATCAAACGATACTTTTCTACAAGCAATAGATGATTCTTCTAGTGCAATTAAAGGTCATGTAAGATTAAGCAAACGTTTTGAAAGTGATAAATTTGTACTTTATACAATTAGTGCATTAACAATAGCAACTAATCATTATGTTGTAACCGTTTCTTATGTTACAGGTAGTGTTTCATCGTTTGACGATGGAACAGATATGGTTGTTACTTTTGCTAGAACTGGTGATGCTGGAACATCAGGAACATCTGGTTCAGCAGGTTCTTCAGGAAGTGCAGGCACGGCAGGTTCAGCAGGTTCAGCAGGATCTTCTGGTTCAGCAGGATCTTCTGGTTCAGCAGGATCTTCTGGTTCAGCAGGATCTTCTGGTTCAGCAGGATCAGCAGGATCAGCAGGTAGTGCAGGATCATCTGGTTCCGCTGGTAGTTCAGGTTCAGCAGGTTCATCGGGATCTGCAGGTTCATCGGGATCGGCTGGATCTGCTGGAAGTGCAGGCACTGCAGGATCAGCAGGATCCGCTGGAAGTGCAGGTTCATCAGGATCCGCTGGAAGTGCAGGTTCAGCAGGATCGTCTGGTTCAGCAGGATCGTCTGGTTCAGCAGGATCTGCAGGTTCATCAGGATCCGCTGGTAGTGCAGGTTCATCAGGAACAACTGGTTCTTCAGGTAGTGCAGGTTCATCAGGATCCGCTGGAAGTGCAGGTTCATCAGGATCCGCTGGAAGTGCAGGATCAGCAGGATCGTCTGGTTCAGCAGGATCTGCTGGAAGTGCAGGGTCCTCGGGTTCAGCAGGATCGTCTGGTTCATCTGGTTCAGCAGGATCTGCAGGTTCAGCAGGGTCCGCTGGTAGTGCAGGTTCAGCAGGATCGTCTGGTTCAGCAGGCACATCTGGACTATCTGGTTCTTCTGGTGCTGACGGAGCAATTGCTGGTATTGCTATTCAGTATTTGTATTCAACTAATCATGATAATCCAGCAACAAATAGAGGAGTAGAGGATAATAGTAATGTTGATGGAACTGAAGACTTAACGTTTGGTGGATCTTTTACAGGCACGGCATCAGGAAACAAACTCGTTAGAGTAGAAATTCAAAGTACAGGAACTCCTGATACATTTAAATGGACGGTTTATGATGTAGGTGAAAATATTAGTTCATATACTGAAAATGTATCAATTGTTTCCGGTGCCATGGCACTTGGATCAACAGGAATTACAGTCACTTGGGGTTCTACAACAGGACATACACAAGGAGATTATTGGTTACTCCCAGTAACAGGTTTTGCCAATGGTGATATAAGAACCGATAATTCATCATTTACTAATATTACAGAACTTTATCTGAATCATAGAAATAGAACATCTGATTTAGTTAGTGCAATAATTGCTACTTTTGACGATTCGACATCAACTACGGCAAAAGGCTTTATAACTTTAGTAAATGGTGCAAATCCTTCCACATTTTATATATTTAAAGTAAATTCTATTAATATACAAAGTGGTTACACTGATGGATTCACTACATTAGATGTTACACCTATTACAGGTAACATGACAGAAGCCGCTGGTGCAAATGAAATTTCAGAAGATACTGTCATAGTTGCATCATTTTCAAGAACAGGTGATGCTGGTACTGCAGGATCTGCAGGTTCATCTGGTAGTGCAGGATCATCAGGATCTGCTGGTAGTTCAGGTTCAGCAGGTATAGACGGTTCTTCAGGATCTTCTGGTTCTGCAGGATCTTCAGGATCTTCTGGTAAAGATGGAAACGCATTTACACATACACAAAGTTCAGCATCAAAAGTATGGACTATTACTCACAATATTGGTAATAGGGTTCTTGCAGTACAAGTATTTGATACAGACTATAATTTAATCGAAGCCGCCACAATTCAAAATATAAGCACTGCAGTAACAAAAGTTGTATTTCCAACTGCACAAGATGGATATGCAATTGTAACTACAGGTGCAGGATCTTACGGTTCTTCAGGTAGTTCTGGTTCAGCAGGTAGTGCAGGATCATCTGGATCTGCTGGAAGTTCAGGTTCAGCAGGGTCCGCCGGATCAGCAGGATCATCAGGATCTGCTGGTAGTGCAGGTTCTTCAGGTACATCAGGTTCTTCTGGTAGTGCAGGATCCGCTGGTAGTGCAGGATCATCTGGATCTGCTGGAAGTGCAGGTTCTGCAGGCAGTGCAGGTTCAGCAGGTACATCAGGTTCAGCAGGTTCTTCAGGTTCTTCAGGAACATCCGGATCTTCTGGAAGTGCAGGTTCAGCAGGTTCAGCCGGATCTGCAGGTTCAGCAGGTTCATCTGGTAGTGCAGGTTCTTCTGGTAGTGCAGGAAGCACAGGTAGTTCAGGATCATCTGGATCTGCTGGAAGTGCAGGGTCAGCAGGATCTTCTGGTAGTGCAGGTTCATCTGGTACTTCTGGATCTGATGGAACATTTGGTGGTGTATCGTTCAAATATGAGTATGATAATAATACAACTGTTACAACAAACCCAGGTGCTGGTGAATTTAAAATTAATAATTCTAATCCTACACTAGCAACTTTTATTGTAATAAATGAGACAGACGAAGATGGTGGTAATTTAGATAATTTTATAGCCACTATAGATGATTCTACAAATGGTATCAAAGGACATTTAAAAATATCTTATTTACAAGACATTACAGAATTTGTTCTTTATACAATAATTGGTGATAGTGTAAAGACAGTCGATGCAACTAATGGTGATTACTATAAAATTCCTATTGGATATATTGCAGGTGATACTGGCGCATCAGGAACAGCAGGTAGTGCAGGTTTTGTAAACGAAAGAGATTATCATATAAGTTTTGCAAGAACCGGTGACCGAGGAACTTCTGGTTCTTCAGGAACTTCTGGATCAGATGGATCAGCCGGATCGTCTGGTAGTGCAGGTTCAGCAGGTAGTGCAGGTTCAGCAGGTAGTGCAGGGTCGGCAGGTTCTTCAGGATCCACAGGATCTTCTGGTTCAGCAGGTACTTCTGGTTCTTCTGGTTCAGCAGGATCATCTGGATCTGCTGGAAGTGCAGGTTCTGCAGGCAGTGCAGGTTCAGCAGGTACATCAGGTTCTGCAGGCAGTGCAGGTTCAGCAGGATCATCTGGATCTGCTGGAAGTGCAGGTTCTTCAGGTTCAGCAGGAAGTGCAGGGTCCGCTGGAAGTGCAGGTTCAGCGGGTTCGACTGGTAGTGCAGGATCGTCTGGTTCAGCAGGAAGTGCAGGGTCTTCTGGTAGTGCAGGCTCTGCAGGGTCAGCAGGTTCATCTGGTAGTGCAGGCTCATCAGGAACATCTGGTGTTGATGGAAGTTCTTTCTTATTCACACAATCTTCTGCCGCCAAGGTGTGGACTATAGCACATAATTTGAATGGTCGACCATTAAACGTTGAAACTACAGATGCTAACTACAATATTTTAAGACCTGATACTATTCAATATGTCGATTCAAACAATATAAAAGTTATTTTTCCAACCGCAACATCTGGATTTGCCGCCGTAACATCTGGTGCAGGGTCTTCTGGTACATCTGGAAAAGATGGTTCTACACCGCTCGGTGCTGATTATGGTTTTGATACTAATACAAGTGCCTTAAATCATCCTGGTGCAGGTGACTTAAAATTTAATAATACTGATTTACGTTCCGCTACAGAGATGTTAATCAACGTAGTTGATGGTGGAGGTATAACAGTTGGACCTATGATTAAAGACTTTGATAATTCTGATAGTTTAGTCAAAGGATATATCAAAGTTGAAAAAAAAGGTGCTTCTGCTAGTTTTGTTAATTTTAAATTTACAGAGTCGTTTTCTGATGAAACATCATATTTAAAGAATTCGGATTTAGAATATCTCGCAGGTACAGGTGGTAATTCAGGACATGGTTTTGATGCTTCTGATGATTTAGTTGTATCTTTCTCACGAGTTGGAGATTCTGGATCAGGATCTGCAGGTAGTTCTGGTAGTGCAGGATCAGCAGGATCAGCAGGATCCTCAGGGTCAGCAGGTAGTGCAGGTTCAGCAGGATCCGCAGGATCCGCAGGATCTTCAGGTAGTGCAGGTTCAGCAGGTTCAGCAGGTTCGGCTGGCAGTGCAGGGTCAGCAGGGTCAGCAGGAACATCTGGATCAGCAGGGTCAGCAGGAACGGCTGGTAGTGCAGGTAGTGCAGGAAGTTCAGGATCTGTAGGTTCATCTGGTTCAGCAGGTTCAGCAGGGTCCGCTGGTAGTGCAGGTTCAGCAGGAACGGCTGGTAGTGCTGGTTCAGCAGGAAGTGCTGGTTCAGCAGGATCTTCTGGTTCAGCAGGATCCTCAGGATCCTCAGGGTCAGCAGGAAGTGCAGGATCATCTGGATCTTCAGGTGTCGATGGAGTAGCAACAGGAACTTCAGGTTCTGCTGGTAGTTCCGGTTCTGCAGGTTCAGCAGGATCTGCAGGATCTTCTGGTTCAGCAGGTACTTCTGGATCTGATGGAAGTTTAGGTGGTGCATCTTTCGCATATGATTTCGAAACATCTACATTGACACCATCGGCCGATAATAGTACAAATACGTTGGCATCTGGAAAACTAAGAGTAAATGGTGCTCTTACCGGTGCATCTGTAATGTTTGTAAACGATGTTGATTTAGATGCTTCAAATATCAGTTCTTATTTACAAACTATTGATGATTCTACAAGCACCATCAAAGGTCACATAAAACTATCAGATAAAGTAAATTCTGAGGATTTTCATCTTTATACTATTTCTTCTCAATCAGACCAAACTGGTTTCTTTCAAATAAATATTGCACATGTTTCTGGATCAGCATCATTTACAGATGGACAAGATATTATTGCAACTTTTGTAAGAACAGGTGATGCAGGTGTTGATGGAACTGCAGGTAGTGCAGGATCATCTGGATCCGCAGGGAGTGCAGGAAGTGCAGGATCCTCAGGTTCCGCTGGTTCAGCAGGATCCGCTGGAAGTGCAGGAAGTGCAGGAAGTGCAGGATCAGCAGGGTCAGCAGGATCCGCTGGAAGTGCAGGAAGTGCAGGATCCTCAGGTTCCGCTGGTTCAGCAGGATCCGCTGGAAGTGCAGGTTCTGCAGGTTCTGCAGGTTCCGCTGGTTCATCTGGATCCGCTGGAAGTGCTGGTAGTGCAGGTTCAGCAGGGTCCGCTGGTAGTGCAGGAAGTTCAGGAAGTTCGGGATCTGTAGGTTCATCTGGTTCAGCAGGTAGTGCAGGGTCCGCTGGAAGTGCAGGAAGTGCAGGATCAGCAGGTAGTGCAGGATCGGCAGGTAGTGCAGGTTCAGCAGGGTCTTCTGGTCAAGATGGTGGTTCTTTTCTCTTTAATCAATCGGTTGCCGCAAAAGTTTGGACAGTAAATCATGACTTAGGTACGAGACCTGTGGCTATGACTGTTACTGATGCAAATTTTAATGTTCTTTATCCCGAATCTATTCAATTTACGACTGCAGGTATTGCAAAATTAGTATTTCCTACTGCACAAACAGGTTATGTTGCAATGACATTTGGTGAAGGAACTTCAGGTTCCGCTGGTTCATCTGGATCTGCTGGAAGTGCAGGTTCTGCAGGTTCTGCAGGTTCATCTGGTTCCGCTGGAAGTTCAGGTTCAGCAGGTTCAGCAGGTTCAGCAGGATCGTCTGGTAGTGCAGGATCAGCAGGAAGTGCAGGATCATCTGGTTCAGCAGGAAGTGCAGGATCCGCTGGAAGTGCAGGATCTGCAGGGACCACTGGAAGTGCAGGATCGTCTGGTAGTGCAGGGTCAGCAGGGTCAGCAGGGTCCGCTGGAAGTGCAGGATCGTCTGGCTCAGCAGGTAGTGCAGGGTCAGCAGGAAGTGCAGGTTCTGCAGGGTCTTCTGGTTCGGCTGGTTCAGCAGGTTCCGCAGGGTCAGCAGGAAGTGCAGGATCTGCAGGTAGTGCAGGTAGTTCTGGATCAGCAGGAAGTGCAGGTTCTGCAGGGTCAGCAGGAAGTGCAGGATCGTCTGGTAGTTCAGGAAGAGATGGTGGAACATTTGTACACGACCAAAGTGTATCTGCCGCCAAAGTTTGGGCAATAACACACAATTTGAATAAACGACCAATGGGTATAACAGTCACAGACAATAATTACAATGTGATATACCCAGAAACAATTCAGTTTACAAGTGCAAACGTTGTAAAAATTATCTTTCCAACTGCAACTTCAGGTCATGCTCTTCTTACATTTGGAATACCTGATTTTAGTTCAGTAACTTCATCAATTATTCCTGATGGCGATAATACTAGAGCATTGGGTTCTGGTTCAAAACGTTGGACAACATTACATTCCGCCGCATTGAATACTGGTGATATTATTATGAAAAATGATAGTGGTCATTTTACGATTGATGAACAGTATGATTATCTGAGAGTTTATAATCATACAAACGGTAAATTTTACAAAATTTTAATGGAAGAAATTTAAAATTAACTAAATATAATTACGATGAAAAAGTTTAAAAACATTTACGAAAAAAACTCTAAAAAAATAGTCGAAGACCATCATGTCCCTATGAATTATAATGATTATGAAGGGCGTATGGTTAAACAAAATTTATACAAACTTCATAAGTATTCAAAAGAATTATTTGAAATGATTCACGATTATCAAGAAATGGAATCTTGGGTTCAGGAAAAGATTGCTAAAGCCGCAGATTACATTGGATCGGTTAAGCATTATATGGAATATGAAATGAATTATCCTGAGGGTGAAAAAGATCAATATGATGACGAAGAAACATATGAGCAAGTACACAGTATAGATGATATACTTCCATTATTAAGACAATCAGTAAAAGAAAATAAAACAATTACTTTCGTTACAAAAGATTCTCAACAAGTCATGGTCAATTCGACTTTGGCGGAAAACATCTTAAATACTTATGAAGAGTTAAACGATTATAATAGAGAAAAATTTGCAAACCATTTAATAGAAAGTAAAAACAAATTTTGGACCATTGCTAATTTCTCTAGCAAATCAAGTTAAGGATAGATATGACGGCTTATACTGTAGTAAACAATACAAATTTAGCAAATTTGACAACATCTGGAACTGCCGCTGGTTCTTCAGGATATTTTGCTTTAGAAAGTAAAAATAGTGTGATTCGATTGAGTCATGCTGGAGGTGCCACAAATTATATTATTTCGACCGCAGGTACAACTGCATCACCTGTACATCCTTTTATGGATGCAGGAACAGAAACATTTGTTAGAGTGCCACACAAAGTTGCACATATAGCATCTATTGAAGATACAGGCTCAGCATTTACAGTTTCTTTTACAACGGACCATCACTTTGTTGCAGGTGATTATGCACAAATTACAGGAACTACAAATTATAATTCAAGTGCAGGAGCGGCCTCTCAGATAGCAAGCGTAGTAAACGCTACTGCAATAACCTTTGCAACATCATCTGATAGAGATGCAGAAACTACAGGTACAGTAAAATTAGCATATAAACTAAGTGTAAAAGCACTAACAAGTATCACTGGATTATCAGCAACCGAAGTAATGGTGATAGGATAAAGATGTATAATTTCGAAAATTTCGTAAATGGATCTATGGAAGAGGTTGTAATAGAACCAGAAGATATTAAGGATCTTGAAGAAAGAAAATTAAATCAATCTCAAAGAATGGCACTCGGAAGAAAGATGAAACGATTTCAACATCGTCTTCAGAGGAAAAGAAAACTTCAAATGAAAAGAAAAGCCGATAGAGGAAGATTGACAAAAAGGTCTGGAAAAACTGCAAGAGATACATTGAAAAAAAGATTTTCAGGTGGTAAAAAACATGCAGATTTATCTTCTGGTATGAAAAACATGATAAGTCAAAGATTAGAAAAGAAAGGCACCATTCTTCAAAGACTCAAAAAAAGAGGTGTTAAAGATAAGCGTAAACTAGACATTGCGAGAAAGAAATGAAACTTATTACTGAGATAAATGAAGATATTGAATTTTTTGTTGAGCAAAAAGGCGATAACAAATCAATGTATATCAATGGTGTTTTTATGATGGGAGAAACTAAAAATAGAAATGGTAGAATTTATCCACATGATATTCTAATGAACGAAGTGAAAAGATATAATACGGAATATGTGGATAAAAATAGAGCATTTGGAGAATTGGGCCATCCAGAGGGTCCTACGATTAATCTTGAAAGAGTATCACATATGATTAAAGAGTTAAAACCTGACGGTAATAGTGTTATCGGTAAGGCTAAAATCATGGATACTCCATACGGAAATATCGTAAAGAATCTAATAAACGAGGGTGCAAAATTAGGTGTATCATCTAGAGGTATGGGTTCACTGGAAGAGAAAGGTGGTGCTAATTATGTAAAAGATGACTTTTATCTAGCCACCGCCGCTGATATTGTAGCAGATCCGTCTGCTCCTGATGCGTTTGTTGAAGGTATCATGGAAGGTAAAGAGTGGATTTGGGATAATGGTGTAATTAAAGAAAACATTATTTCAAAAATTAGTAAAAATATTAAAGATGCTCCTGCAAAAAATTTGGAGGAAGTAAAGTTAAGGGCATTTAACTCTTTTCTTTCAAATCTTTAATCTTTATAAATATAAACAGAGTTTATATCTCAAAATATAGAGGAGTTTTTATGTCTCAAGAACAAGTTGAAGTTCTGGAGCAGGAGCAAGAGGTGACAGAAGAAAATACTGAGGCTGTTGTTTCAGAGGAACAAGCAACTGAACAAATTAACGAAGGTGAAAAAGACGATACCGGAACAGATAATAAGAAGGTAGACGGTCCTAAACCTAATTACACAAAAAGTGTTGGTAAAGCACCAGCCCCCAAAGCAAAAGGAACAGGAGCAAAAGCAATGTCCGAAACTGCTACACGAATGGGCATGATTAAGGATATTTACGACACTCTTCAAGAGATGGATAAAGAAGAAGTATCTTCAGTATTATCGGCTCTTAAAGAGACACAAGAAGACGAATCCGAAGAAGCAATTGCTGAGGAATCTGAAACTGAATCTGGTAATATCGATGAATTGAAGCAACAATATGAAATTGATATTAAATCTGATGTCGAGGCTCTTATTTCTGGTGAAGAACTATCAGAAGAGTTTAAAGAGAAAGCCGCCGTTATTTTTGAATCGGCAGTTTTTGCAAAAGTAAACGAAGAAGTCAATAGAAGAATTGAAACCTTAGAAGAAGAGTACAAGCAACAACTTGACGAAGGTTTGAATGAAACGAGAACCGAAATGGTTCAAAAAGTAGATGACTATCTTAATTACGTAGTTAAAGAGTGGATGCAAGATAACGAACTTGCTATCGAAAAAGGTATTCGCTCAGAGATTGTAGAAGATTTCATGGTCGGACTCAAGAATCTGTTTGTTGAGCATTATATTGACATTCCAGATGAAAAAGTTGACCTTGTCGATGACCTTTTTGCTAAAGTAGAAGACCTTGAAGAGTCTCTTAACAAAGAGATTGAAAAAGGTATGACTATGCAAAAGGATCTTACAGAATATAGAAAAACAGAAGCAATTGTTTCTGTATGTGAAGACTTGACAGATGTTCAAGTAGAAAAAATGCAAAAACTGGCTGAAGGTGTAGATTTCGAAACTGACGACCAGTACGCAGATAAATTGCAGGTAATTAAAGAAAATTATTTTCCTGCAGAAGGATCAGTTATTTCAGAGGAAGCAGGATCCGATGATTCAGAACCTGAAGTTTTAACTGAAGAGGAAGCCAAAGAGGTCGAGACAGAGGCAGAGATGTCTGATGTCATGAAGAGATACTCCAGGGCTCTCTCAAGAACAACTAAAAAATAATCCTAACGCACCCTATAGGAGAAAGTAAATATGTATTTGTCAGAACAATTACAAAAAAAATGGGCTCCTATCCTTGAGCATCCAGATTTGGGTGATATCAAGGATCCTTACAAGAGAGCAGTAACAACTGTTCTTTTGGAGAATCAGGAAAAAGCCCAACAACAAGACAATGAAGTTCTTGCTTCACAAGATTTCTTGACAGAAGCCGCTTTCGGCTCAGGTGCTATGCCAGACAAACCTACGGCCCATAGTGCCACAGGTGGTCACGTAGCAAAGTTCGACCCAATTCTTATCTCACTTGTCAGAAGGTCAATGCCTAATTTGGTAGCCTATGACATTTGCGGTGTTCAACCTATGACAGGTCCTACAGGTCTTATCTTTGCCATGAGAGCAAGAAAAGATTCTGGTTCTGGTTCAGAAGTAATGTATAACGAAGCAGATGTAGGTCTTTCTGGTAATAACAATAACGTAACTCAGGCTACTAATAATCCTGGATTGCTTATTGTTGCTAATAATAGCACAGGTGTTTCGAATGCTTCCGCTGGTACAATGGGCGGTGCTTTCGTCACAGGTGAAGGTGAGGACATTACACCTCAAAACATGGCTTTCTCAATCGAGAAGGTTACAGTTACGGCACATACAAGAGCCTTGAGAGCAGATTACACAATGGAAGTTGCTCAGGATCTTAAAGCCGTTCACGGTCTTGATGCTGAGACAGAACTCTCCAATATTCTTTCTGGTGAGATTCTTGCTGAAATCAATCGTGAAGTTGTAAGAAAAGTATACCTCGAAGCCGAGATTGGCGCACAGGTTAATACTACAACTCCTGGTATTTTCGACCTTGACACAGACTCTAACGGTCGTTGGTCAGTTGAAAAATTCAAAGGTCTCATGTTCCAAATTGAACGTGAAGCAAATCAAATCGCAAAAGGAACACGTAGAGGAAAAGGTAACATTATCATTACTTCTTCAGATGTTGCTTCTGCACTTCAAATGGCTGGCGTACTTGATTACGCTCCTGCACTTGATAGCAATGGTCTCAATCCAGATGACACAGGTAACACTTTTGTTGGTGTTCTTAATGGTCGCTATCGTGTGTATGTTGATCCATATAGTGGTTCAAATGCCGCCAACTACTTTGTAGTAGGTTATAAGGGCACATCTGCATATGATGCAGGTATTTTCTATTGCCCATACGTTCCATTGCAAATGGTTCGTGCCGTTGCTACAGACACATTCCAGCCAAAAATCGGATTTAAGACACGTTATGGTCTTGTTAGAAATCCTCATGCAACTGGAACAACTGTACCAGCAAACGCTACTGCATATGACCTTTCACAAGGTGATACACCAGGTACACGACATTCGAACAAATACTACAGAATTGTTCGTGTGAACAACCTCATGTAATACCTGCTGAAATTCAGTAGAATAAATAAGGGGAAGGGCGTAAAAACTCTTCCCCTTTTTTTATGGATTTTTTATGAAATCAAAAATTGAATTGTATAAGCAACATCATGCTTCTGGAAACTTTCCTGGTGATTCTTTAAGACCTCATGTTCAATTAATAAAACAGATTATTCAAAAAACAAATTCAAAAACGATTTTAGATTACGGTTGCGGTAAAGCGACTGAATATGTCAATAATAATATACATGCTGATTGGAATGTTTCTCAAGTAGGCTTATACGACCCTGCAGTTCCTGAATTCATGAATCTTCCTGGTAAAGAATTTGATGGAGTGATATCAACTGATGTATTAGAGCATATACCTGAGCATGAAATTGATGATGTATTAAAAGAAATTTTTGAGATGGCACAAAAGTTTGTCTATCTAAATATAGCAATGTATCCTGCCGTCACTATTTTACCTAATGGTGAAAATGCTCATTGTACGCTAAAACCTAAGGAGTGGTGGAATGAAAAAATTGCTATGCATAATCAAAAACAAGTTTATACAAGTTCGGTTTATGATTATGGAAACAGCCAAAGACTTCAAATAATTTTTGATAAAATTTCTTATTTTTCACCTAATAGATAGAACCCGGCCGCATGATATTTGTTATTGGTAATGGAAAATCTAGAAAACTTATAAACCTAAATGTATTTCATGACCATGGTATCACCATAGGATGTAATGCATTATACAGAGACTTTACACCTACACATCTGATTACACATGATTCCGCAATACTACATGAAATTATCTCTTCAGATTATACCTTAAATAATGAATTATATTTGCTAGAATATAGTCCAATTCCAGAATATTTTTATATGAATATCGTACCAGACTTATATGGTGCAGATGAATTCAAAGAAAATGATAAGAGTGATAGAATTGAGTTTCTTATGCATTCTCATAAGCCTAAATATGAACCAATAGGAGGTTCACATAAGTATGTGACATGGATACCAAAGACTAATAAAATCAAAAAGACACCTTTTGAAGATACCAATAACCCTATTAACATGGGGTTTAATGCTATCAGATTAGCATGTGAATTATATCCAAAAGAACAAATATACATGATAGGATATGACATATTTGGGGAACGAAACAACATGTATGATGAAACTGCAGGATATTATAAAACAGATACACCACATTTTTGTGAACGGAATTGGGTATCATTATTTAATAAATTATCCGAATTATATCCTGATATAAATATAAGAAGAGTTATAGATAAAGGTCCTGAACTTGACAACATAAAAAACATTACTTACGAAGAATTATGTCATCATTTGCAAATCAACCAGAAAATTTTAATTACTTCAACCCAACAGGATTCAAATTCATAATTGACAAAGTTCCTAACGTGAATTTTTTCTGTCAATCTGCTACTATTCCTGGTCTATCATTGGGTGAAGCCGTTCAAGTAAATCCTTTTAGAGACATTCCTATTCCTGGTGATAAGATACAATTTGAAGAGTTGACAATTAGATTTATAGTTGACGAAGAATTGAAAAACTGGATAGAAATTTACAATTGGTTGTATGGGTTAGGTTACCCTGAGAATTTAGAGCAGAGTGCAGAAGTATCTAAACCCAGTTTAATGAAACCTTTGGGTACAAAATATTCTGATGCAACTTTATTGGTTTTAACAAGCAATAAAAATGTTCAACATAGAGTAGTATTTCAAAATATATTTCCTGTTACACTTTCTCAAATATTGATGGATAGTTCTGTAGCAGAGGTTGAATATATTACCGCAGATGTGACTTTTGCGTACACAATATATAATATAGAACGATTGATTGGAGAACGTTAATTATGAGGTTGAATGAAATTAGAAGAAATACAAGAATCATGGTCCAGTGATAGTCAAATTGATGATACTCAATTAGATAATGAATCTCTCAAAATTCCTGAATTACACCACAAATATTTTAGAATATTTTCAGATGAAAAACTCAAACTTGTACGAATGTATTCTAAGCAAAAAGAGTTACGCAGACTGAAATGGTTGTATTATACAGGAAAATTAGACCAAGAGACATTAGAAAATTTAGAATGGCATGTCTTTGACCTTGACATAAAAAAGAATCGAAGTGATTTAGAAATGTTCATAGAATCTGACAAAGATATTCTTGAACTGACTGAAAAAATTGCATATCAAAAAGAAAAGATAGAATATATTGAATCAATAATCAAAGGATTGAACACACGAGGTTTTCAAATAAAAAATGCTATTGATTGGAAAAAATTTAGTATGGGAGCATAATGTATGATTTATTAATATATACCAACTGTCAATTATTTGAAGAAGATGGTGGTAGTATGGGAGGCACAGAAAGACAAATATATTCTGTTGCAGAATCCTTAGCGGCTGAAGGTTTAGATGTTGGTTTAGTACACTCAGAAACAGATGGTACAGATAAAATTATAAATGGTGTAAAACATCTTAACAAATACAGACATTATTATGACTATTCAAAGGTCAGATTGATGGTGAATCATTTTGGTTATTATGGAAACTTTCATCGAGGAGAGAACTTTTTTAACCCCCATGTTCCAGCGTTATCTCCAATAGAAATCAATTGTGCAGAAAAAACCTTTTTATGGTTTCATAATTGGTTTCATTTGAATAGTGATGACTACCCGAGAATTTTTAATTCCAAATCGATTCAAAATTATGCATATCATTCAAATCCTACAGGAAGAAAAGTAAAAATTTTACCAGAAGATAGAGTCATCTATTACATGGTTCCTAAAGGTCTTTCTCAAAAACCTGTTAAAAAACGACAAGATTACTTGTTTTGGATGAGTGCTTTTGGTAAAGGTCTTAAAGAAGCAGTATTGACATATATTTCAATGTATGAAAGAGGTTTGACACGACCACTAAGAATTTCTGTTCCACCTCAGAGATTTAAAAAAGATGTAAAGATAGTTGAGACTCTTCTAAAAGATGTCAACAAAAACAATTATCCTATTCAATTTTTAGGTGAATTACCATATAGTCAAGCATTATATCAACTCGCAAATTCAGCATGTTTGTTTCGACCTGCGTTACCTCAAGAAACATTTGGGCTTGTATATCTTGAAGCAAATCAACTTGGTGTTCCAGTTTTGACATTTGCAGGTGATGCTGGAGAAGAAATATTACATGATAAAAATAATTTACTCTTAGACAAACATCATAAACTACAAGATATCATTGATTGGTTAAAAGATATAGACACAAAAACCACATCCGTAGATATGAGCAAATTTGATCCTGATAAAATAACAAAAGAGTGGATCAATTTAATTGAAAAAGCATGAAAGAAATTATAGCAATAACATCTCACCCATCAACTTCTAGTTTGATGGAGATGACTAATGATATGATAGATGAAATATCATTGCTCGATATTGATATGATATATTCATCGCATTATTCAGAAATACCAAAAAAAGCAATTGATAAATGTCGATATATATTTTTTGATCGATATAATCCCATACTAGGTTTTGATACTCCTAAAAAATATGATTATATTTTAACTCCTTTAGAAAAATCAAATAATATTTTCAAAAATTCAAAGGTAAGCATATCAAATACATTTGCTCATTTTTTATCTTTAAAAAATACGATAGAAATAGCAAAAAATAATTCATATGATGTTTTATATTCTGTAGTATTTGACATAAAAAAATTTTTCAACAAAAAAAATCTTGATAAATGTTTTTATCCAATGAGAGATAATATAAAACAACAAGACATGGTTGTATATCCTATAGAAGTTTATTCATGGAATGACAATGGGACAAGAGAGAAAAAATTAATTTTTGATACAAAAGTTTTTGCATTGAATTTAAAATCAAAAATTGTAAATGAATTTTTTTCTAGATATAATACATTGGATGATTGGTCAAAATTACATGACAAATGGAACCCTTTTTTGAAAAATCTGTTTAATACGACTCAAACATACTATGTATGTGATTTTTTAGAAATATTATTTACATTAGAGAGCATAAATTTTAAAGTTAAAGTATTAACAGAATTTATACCAAACGGAGATTCTGGTTTCTTTGAGGCATTAATAAAAGGAAGAGAATCGAATTACGATATAGAAGAAGAAAGAAAATTAATGAATTTGGTACAATGAATTTTGAAAACAATACTCTGTTAATAGATAAAAAGAATGAAGTGTTCATGACGGTGCAAGCCGAACCTGGGCTTGCAAGAGAACTGAGTGATTTTTTCACATTCTTTGTTCCAGGATATCGTTTCATGCCATCATATCGAAACAAGATATGGGATGGTAAAATACGACTCTACAATCTACAAAACAAATATCTGTATAACGGTCTTGTAGATTATGTTGAAAAGTTTGCTTCAGAACGTGAATATAAGATAGACTACAAAACAAATCCAAAGAATGTAAATGGTTATAACGAGAATGATTATGAAAGACTTGTGCGTTCTCTCAATCTTGAAATAGAACCACGAGATTATCAGAGAGATGCATTTTTACATTCAATCAATAATGAACGCACATTACTGCTTTCACCGACTGCATCTGGTAAATCTCTTATCATATATTTGTTGCTACGGCACTATCAAATGAGATTGACAAATTTTAAGGCAATTGTTATAGTACCTACTACATCTCTCGTGGCACAGATGAATTCTGATTTTGCAGACTATGCAAAGAAAGATCGTTGGAAAGTTGCAGAAAATACACACATGATTTATTCAGGTCATGATAAAGTATCTGACAAGCCTATATTCATATCAACTTGGCAATCTCTCTATAAAATGCCTCTCAGTTATTTTTCAAATTTTGACGTTATTATAGGTGATGAAGCACATCAGTTTAAGGCAAAATCTCTGACTGCAATTATGGAGAAGACAGTCAATACCAGATATCGTTTTGGTACAACTGGAACACTTGACGGCACACAAACACACCGCCTTGCATTGGAAGGCTTGTTTGGACCTGTTTATAAAGTCACAACAACAAAGAAACTGATTGACAACAAGACACTATCACAGTTTGAGATCAAAGCATTGGTTTTACAATATTCAGATGAGATATGTAAAGCACTCAAAGGTGCGAACTATCAAGAAGAAATAGATTTTCTAGTATCAAATAAAAAACGAAACAATTTTATACGCAATTTAGCACTCAGTCTAAATACTAATACGTTGATATTATTTCAACTGGTTGAGAGACACGGTAGAATTTTATATGATTTGATAAAGGATAAAACAAATGAACGACCAGTCTTTTTCGTCTATGGAGGGACCGACACAAACGACCGAGAGCAAATTCGAGGAATCGTTGAGTCCGAATCAAATGCCATCATCGTTGCGAGTTACGGCACTTTTTCTACTGGCATCAATATTACTAATCTTCATAATGTCATTTTTGCTTCCCCATCTAAATCACGCATAAGAAATTTACAAAGTATAGGAAGAGGATTGAGAAAGAATGAACAAAAAAATATTGCGATATTATATGATGTTGCCGATGATCTATCTTATAAGTCTCATAAAAACTACACTCTTAACCATTTCATTGAACGTATCAAAATATATAATGAAGAACAATTTGAATACAAAATTCTTACAATACCAATCGGAGAATGATATGTCCTCTTATAAATATATTCATCTTACAACCGGTGATCACATTTTTACAGAATTACATTTTCCGAAAGAAAAAACGGGGTTCTTTAAATTGAAAAATCCTTTAAAATTACAAATGAAAGAAGATGAACAACATGTTCACTTTGGATTCATACCGTGGATACCGTTTTCTGATGATGAAGTAGTGCCATTATCTGCTAAATCGATTATAACTATAGCAAATTTAAATGAAGAGTATGTTGAAATGTATAAGAAGGGACTAATACATCATACTAAAATGGAAGATGTAATAGATTTTGAAGATTCTAGAATACCTAATGTTCTTTTAAATTAGTCATCAACCGGTTACACACCTATTGTAACACGTTGTCAAGTGTTTGTCAAGTTCTTGACTTTTCCTATTGATGTGATATAATATCTATCAGAAAGGAGTTATAAATGGCTAAAACTAAACATTATGTTAATAATGCTGATTTTTTAG
>Ga0209128_1001170_pt1 | contig 18268 bp, 27 predicted proteins | sample ETNvirnome_6_100_FD_184072 | JGI IMG/M metagenome (GOLD analysis project Ga0209128, IMG submission 184072) | Marine viral communities from the Pacific Ocean - ETNP_6_100 (SPAdes) (version 2) | ecosystem: Environmental > Aquatic > Marine > Oceanic | place: Pacific Ocean | collected 2013-06-19 | reverse complement strand
TCTTCTGGTGTAATGACGCCATCGGCCATGGCCTCTTCTTTTGCTTCTCTGAGCTTGGCTTGTGCGATCATATACGGATGTGATGCGAACTTCCTACCAAACTTTTGAGGGGATCTCCTCATTCTCTTCTTCTTGCCCATAGTAACTCCTTGGGATATAATAAATAGTCTCATACAAAACAAAACCCCCAACCGGATGGAAGGGGGGCTTGAAGTTTGAGTTTGAAGATTAAGGGTTATGTGGATGTTTGCCCTTCATCAAGTGTCGCTATACCAGTGGCATACCATTGAGAGCCATCACATATCATTTCTATTTGGTCTCCTTTTTTAGCTTTAGTATGAACAAGATTAATCTGAGCGGTGCCGCTAACTGTAACGGCGCCGCCATCTTCAGCAGCGGCAGCCGCAAAAGCTAAGGTATCAGAACCATTAAGGTCAATTATGATTGCGCCAGTAGCTACGTCAGCACCAACAATAAATTTGCACCACCAACCATTACCGGCACTAGCAACGGATGGCATCGTGATTGTGTATGAGTTGCTTGTTAAAATAAAAATTGTTCCACACTCAGCAACTTCTACTGTTTTAGCCGCAGCGACTGCTTCAATTTTCTTTCTATCCGCAGAATACCTTCCTGATTTAGACATATTAATAATCTCCTCTTATTTTTAGTCTTGGGGGCATTCTGCCCTCTCTCTTCTCTTATAAATAGTGTCCTCCAAAAGTAAAAGAACAAAAAGCCCCACCTTTTTCAAGGCAGGGCTTTAAGTCTTAGACTCTAAGGTTTATCAGCTTGCGCCAGACTCACCGAGGAGGCCGCGAACAACCACAAGGCCGTACATATCAGGGCGCACCATCTTCTTGGCGTACCGAGTCATGACACCCTTACGGGGCACGAAGTCCTCAGTACCGAAGATCGTGGGAGTGACCTGTAGCGGGACATATGGAGCGTAAACGTAGCCGCTCTCAAGGAACGAGCCACCCTTACGGCCAACCAGCACGAGGTTACGCGGGAAGTAGGGGTCAACATAGACATCCCACTTCTTGGACATGGAACCAACCTTAACGGCACCAACGGTACCGCGATCGGCATCAGCCGTCACGGAAGCACGGAAGCCAGACGTAAACTCAAGGATATTAGCAACCTCTGGTGAAGTCACCAGGAAGTTAGCACCACCCCGAAGCGTCTTGCGATGAATCTGAGCCGACACATCATTGATGGTCTCAATCAGAGTCTCATACCACTCAGAAACCGTACCGGTGAAGTCCGGAGCAGCCGCTGTGGCGCCAAGCTCGGCGCCAGTAGCACGATTCACGAAGAGGCCCGGTGAACGGGACCAGTAGTACGTGCCAGCAGTTGAGCCCTGAACGAGGTCGTTGAGGATCTCACGGTCGATCTCAAGAGCAATCTGCTCAGAGAGAATCGAGGTAAGCTCAACCTCAGCATCAAGGTTGTGGTACGCGTTCAGGTCCTGACCGAGTTCCGGAGACCACTTGGCCTTCAGCTTCTTGGTAATCGCCGTCACAGCAACACTATCCACCTTGATGTCAATCTCGGGGATCTCACTCTTGCCGGTTGTCGAGCCGGCGTTACCTGTGCCCATCATGGGCTCTTCAAGGCCCCATGTATCCTGACCGATAACGGAACCAAGGCTGGCGCCTGTTCCGAACGCGTCGACTAGCGGAGCTTGGAGATATACGGCATCCCCAGCACCGATCGCTAAGAGAGCCTGTCCCGGGGTTGTAGCCCAAACATAGAAAGTTATCCATGTATTTTTGGAATCGGCAACTATGGCACCATTTGAATCTGTATAACCACGATGGGTTAGCCGGCGAAGCAGGGTTCCACCGGTAAGACCAAAGGTGAGAGCGGTAGTTCCTCCAATGTCACTAGTGAGGTGGCATGCACCCAGGACATCTGTATTGATCAAAGCCATGTTGGCCGCCGTGATTCTAACATGAATTGCAAAAAGCTCATCTGTTGTATCAGAAACAGCATAAAGATCAGGATCATAACGAATGGCCTTTGACTGTGCTTCAGAAGCCTTCATAACAGCCAACGTTGCACCCTGGTTGGATGGAACGGCGGTACTAGCAACAGCACCGGAAAGAGAAAGCGTCCCAACAGCGATGCTTGCGGGATCCGTGGCCGTGCCGAATGTTAGTGCAAAAGACCCGGATGGCGAAGAATAGGCATTGGCGAGGTTATAGAAACCACCGCCCTCTTCAGTAATGTCCGAGACACCACCGGTGATCTGCGCACCAACCCTTCCGCCACCATATACGGAGTCACCAGCATCAATAGCATTAATGTTCGTGCCCTCATACGTGAAGTCGAGGAAGAAGATCAACCCCGAGGGGAGACTCATCGGCTGAACGCTTACGAGGTCGTTGGCCAAAAGACCACCGAACACGCGACGAACGAGCGGGAATGCGACTGAGGCAAAGCCCTCAACGTCGCCTGCGGCCATTGATGAAGCTTCCTTTAGAAGCTGCTTGGCCTGATTTTCTAGGAGACGAGCCATACCGTTACGCGAGCTATCGCCGGTTAGACCCTCTAGGAGTCCTGTCTTTTCCCACTTGGAGAGAAGCGCATCGCCTTCTTTCTTGAGATCGCGGTTAACGATCCCTTCAGTTAATTTCTGTAATACTGACATTTTAATCACCTCCTTTTGTATTAAATTTTTGGATTATTCTGTCATTTAAGTCCAGCCAACTTTTGGAAACGTTCTTTCAGAAGGCTTTCGCGATCTGAGTTCACATTTCTTCGTCTTGGCATGGTAGATGAAGGTCTTCGGATAACTTCGCTCAATGATTTTAGTTCCCTCTTAGGGGAGCCCACTGCGCTTTGAAGGGTCTCATAAATAACCTTCGCCTCTTCAACAGAATCAGCCTTTTGAATAGAATCGACAACTTTTAACTTTTGTCGCTCATTCAGGGAGGCGCTACTCAGAGCCTGATTCGAGTAGAGAAGTTTCGCATTAGAAAGATTGACTTCATCGAGTCTCTCTTTCAATACATAAAGTGCTTTGGATAGCTTATTGTTCAGCTTCTCCAAAGATTCGTTTGTGATGGTCAGTCGATCACGGGCATCCTTAAGAGCAGTCATCTCCTCTTGGGCCTCGGTGCTCGCTAACCTAGCAAGTTCTAGTTCTTCGGCGTGGCGCATCTCCCCTTCGGGAGTAGCCAGCCATCCGGTCTTAGCCGGCTTAATATCGACGACCAACTCTTCGACGAGTTCTTTGATCATATCTTCGTCTAGGTCGATGTCTTCGTCAAGGTCGCCTTCTTCGAGTTCAAGTTCTTCGTCAAGGTCAACACCCTCTTGAAGAGTGAGTTCTTCCTCTTCCTCTTCGGGTGCCATGCCAAGATCTCCCATTAGGTCCTCTTGGCCTTCGGGCTCACCCATTGCCTCGGTTCCTTCTAGTTCGTCGGCCATGGCCTTGAGATCTTCAAAACTGAAGGTCATCTCTTGCTGTTCACCAGCGTCGGGGCAAGGGCACATCTCCTCGCCTTCTGCGGCAGCAAAGGCGGGCTCATCAGCCAAGCCTTCTTCCTCTCCTGTAGCCATTCCGGCGCCGAAGATTTCTTCGTCTTCCAGACCCTCAAGTCCCGTTTCTTCTTCCTGCTCTATCAGCGATTCAACCACGTTCTTCACTTCATTATTATACTTTTCCAGAATGGTTGACTCTGCATTTCTAAGAGCCGCATTGCGGATTTCTTGGGCGTCAATGATGGCTTGTTCTAAAAGTGTTGGCATACCTTGTTCCTCGTGTCTCTAGAAACACTTATTTTATCATAAATAAATAGTATGCTACTTGAAGAAAAACCATTATGTCTTCTTGTTTTCCTCATTAGCCTTCTTTATAAGTGCCGATCTCCGCTTCTTTGCACGGTGTCTTTTAAGGGAGGGCTTCTCATAATACTCATATTTTCTGTATTGTTCGATAACTTTCTCTTTCTTACACTTCTTAAGAAAGCGTTTAATGGTCCGTTCGGGGTATTCCCCTTCTTTGGCATATGTTGTAACGTGAGAAGGCTTTTTACTTTTTATATTTAACTTTCTTGATGTTCTCTGTTGGTTTTGGCGTCGTCGGTGTGGTGGTCGACGATCCTGTTCTCTTCTATAGCTCATATTTCCTCTATGTGGTCGCGTATTTTATTAAATAGTTATGTTAACACCGGTGCTGCCTTCCCACGAAGAAGTTAAATGAGATGCTTCAATCTGCGTTAGGCCAGCTATAACAGTTGCATTTATGGTCCCAACATCATCAGAAAGCAAATAAAGTCGCGTAATTCTAAAATCCGCTGAAAAGGAACTTGATTCAGCAATTGTAAAATAATTCCTATGTTCCACGCCTGTATGTAGGCCACCTGAAGCAAAAGCAACCCTCACATTACAAGAGGCGGATGCATTCTCACCATCGTTACGAATTGTAACAAACTTTGTCACCTTTGGAAAAGCAACCTCAAGTGCCGTTGTTATAGCACCAGAAACTGGTACCGTTAACTGACTTTTGACCCATGGCCTTGCGCTCGATTGATAGCTACCAACATTATTAAAGCCCACGCCATAGGAACCGTGAAAAATTGGTTGTCCTGTTTTCGCATCAGTTGCCATTGTAAATCCTCTCTTCTTTTAAATAGTTCTTAGCCTAACAAAGCTTTCCATTTATTTCCACCCACAGACAAAATGCCTGAAATATCAACGCCAGGATCGCCTGGGTCTTGGCCGTACATTGAGCTAGCCTGGGCTGCTGGGGATGGGTTCCCCGAATCTCTTATTGGGCTTGTGCCTTCAAACAAGTCAACGCCATTGTAGGCATCCTTGCCTATTGAATCCAATAAGCCCTCTCTTCTTTTTTTCATTTCTTCGAGCATAACCGAGTTATCCGTAGCTCTCTGACGAGGGCGTTCCTCTTTCATTTCTCGGATTACTTCTTGATTTCCAAGGCCTCGTGCGACTTCGGATACGATGCTGGACAACAGCCCTTCCTTAAGGAGTGTTTCTTGGACGCACTCCTTGACGATGGGTTCTATTAGTTTCTTTAGTTCTGATCTTTTCATTATGAAACTTTCTTAGACATCCTTTTGGTGCGCGCTGTGGGAGCTTCTCCACCGAGCGCGGCGGTACCTACTTCCAAGCTCCCATATGGCGGAGCAACATCAATTGTGCCTTTTTGTAGCCTCTTTGCAACATTTTTAACATTTCCCTTTTTCGGCTCCAAAACAGGCATCTCTTTTCTTGGAGGAGCGCCTTCGACGCCTTTGCCTCCGTAGGCTTTTGATCCCGCTAGTTGCATTCTTTTCACAGCCCCTACAATAGCGTCGACACCACCGATCGACTCGACATGAGCAGAAAGCTTTTCTCTGTTGTAGAAAGCAGAATCCATATATTTTCCTGTTTCAATCATCTCTTTAATTACTTCTGGGTTGGCGGCTTCTGATGTGAAAACGTTTAGGTCGCCTCCGCCCGGTTCGCCTTTTCTTTGATTCCCGTAAGCATCTCCGGCTGCGCGAAGGACAGGTATTAGTTGCGTAATTGGAAGCATAACTTTTGTACCTACGATTTCTGCCTCTGGGTTTCTTATTTGAGTAGCGGCCCATCGATGGTGGCCATCGAGAATGTGATTATCTTCAGAGATAACGGCGCCGATATCTCCGCCGCTTGAAAGCTTGGGAACCATAGACATTCCCAAAGCTTTTCCTAGAAATACAGCATTTTGCGAAGGCATCAAGTTGTTAGCCGGTACCCCAGCACTAATCTCCACATCAACCACATCGTCTTGCTTCTTTTCATCGCTCTTGCCATCAGTCGGAGAGTCGTCCCACCCCTTTCGCATGTAGCTCTTGGTTTGATCCGCAGGCAATGGGTTTGGAAATTTCTCTGAATCGAATCCTGGAATGGTCTTTTCGTCCAAAAACTTTCGAAAATTCTCGAAAAGCAATTTACTTTCTTTAAAACTTGAAAAACTCATTTTTTAATTCCTTAATATATCATTTAAGATACGATTGATTCTATCTGCCTTTGTAAAGATGTTGGGCTCTTTGTGCTCTCGCATACCTGTTTTCGCCGACATATACGCGCCAGGGGTTGAAGGCTCTGAAACGAAATCAAAACATATAAGTTGAAAATCGTCTTCCACTATTGTTTGGCCTTGCGACTCTCTAACTGAGCCGAGGCCTCTTGAGGATATACCAAGTGTAACGCCTGAGTTGGCTAACTGCTTAAGAATATTGCCTGACGGGGTATCTAATATCTCAACCTTGCCCATAAGAGCTTCGTTGTCCCACCACATATCTGTAACGAGGTGGGAGGCGTTCTTGAGGTTGATAACTGAATCATCTGGGTGATCTAGCTCGCCAAGAGCGCGGCGTTCTTTTACGAGTTTCCAATAGTTCTCAACCTCGCGTTGAAGAATCTGCTTGGAGTAAACACGACCATTGCCGTTGGGGGTGTCAAACTTCTGCATACAGCCAGACATGTAGTACTTCTTTCCAGAAGACATATCTCGCTTTTCTTGTTCCGTTAGAACGTCTTGACACACTCCACCGTCGCAGAGTGCGTAATATTCTCGTAAAAGTTGTTTTCCCATTGTTCTTCTCCAAACGACATTAAAAGCGGGCGCAACCCGCCCGGGCTATGAGCCGCTACAGCAGCGTCGAACTTCTGGTATGTTTCTACGTCGCATTGTCAACCTCCTTTGTTAGTTTCATCCTATTTTCACTCCGTGGCCTTGGCCGGCCACCTCCTCGTATTTAGCCTCGATGTCCCGGGCAAAATCCTCCGGGGCGAGCCTCCCATCGCCCACGTCTCTCAACTTGCTGACGGTACCGCCCTCATCTACTTCCAATGCGACTTCAAGCCTATCGCTGGCCACTGGACCAAGCATTTTCAGCGTCTGCTGTACGAGATCCCAGTTATAGCGGCGATCGACGGGGCGGAACCCAAGGTCGTCAAGGAACATATGGTTTAATTCTGGGTATCGAACAGCAAGGTGTTCGAGGTGCGTAAGGTAGTCGAACTCCGACTCGTTCATAACGGCCCCAAGCTCTTCCTTGATGATCTTTTTAAGTTGTGTCTTTGTAATTTTCATTCTTGTGTTCCCTTATTATTGGGCTATAGCCACATCTGGGCTCTCAAAATCAACTTGCGGCTCGCCCGGTGGGGCTGCCTCTGCGAGGAAGTCTACAAGAGTGTTATACGCGGCGGCGGGTGAGAGACCAAGCGGCTCTGCGAACTGGTTGGCTAGCATAGTGAGGTTGCGAGCGAACTCCTCTAGGGCGCCTACTAGCCTCTCCACCATCTCCGGATCCGGGTCCGGCTCTTCGCCGGGCTCGGAGGGGAAAATGGGATCGCCGGCGATGTCCTCATTTGTAACCCTTCCAATCTCTTCCTTGATAATCTTTTTAAGTTGTGTCTTTGTGATTTTCACTTATTTGGTTCCTTATTATTATACGGGAGACTCTGGACCGGGCCCATTCCAGACCTCTAAGTTAAACAGGTCGGCTTGCCGACCGCCTGGAGACTTACTATTAAGGGCATCCCGCACAGCAATAGCAGCGTCCTCGTCAGAAGTGATATAAATAGGAGTCGATCCGCCGCGGCCGTGGCCTCGCCATTCTGTAACGACATAGGCTGGGGCCGCACTTTGATTTAATATTTCTTCCTTGGACATAATCTTTGGTGGAGTCCACTCGGGGCTATCGATGGCGCCAAGCTCTTCCTTAATCAGTCTCTTCAACTGTGTCTTTGTGATTTTCATTTTATTCTCCTCTCTCAATTGAATCGGCCATTTCTCTAAGAGTTTTTACAGCGTATGCATTGCCACGCATCTCTTGCATATCAAGAACCGCATTGACGAGATCGTTACTCACATCAGCGTCTCCCCTAATATAGTGCCCAGCGTACCCGCCTTCTTTAAGCTCTTCCTTGATAATCTTTTTAAGTTGTGTCTTTGTGATTTTCATTTTATACCTCTGGCTTCTCTGGGTAACGCTGAACGCCGCGCATCTCTGGATCAACACTCTTCTTCCGTGCGTATCCGACGGTCTTAGCATAATTATTATACATTTCTACATATTCATCGTGTTTATCACAATTTTCTCCCCTTTCTTCACAATCTTTCTTGTATGATTGTAACATGCCTTCGATGCTACGCATTCCTTGTAATGCCCATTGACTTCGGCTTCTGTCCTCACCACGATCGTGTAGTGCTGCGGAGTATGTGCTGCCGCCGCGGCGGGTATATAGACCCTCATCCACGTCTTCGGCCATTACCGCTTCAAGCTCTTCCTTGATCAATCTTTTCAACTGTGTTTTTGTGATTTTCATTTTTGTGTTCCCTTATCAACTCTTATGCCTTCGTCACCAACAATCATTGAAAGAATGTAAGAAGTCCCGGCGCCGACCCAACCACAAATGAAAAAGTTTGCTATGGTATAGTCAAAAGTAAATAGTTCTGTCCATTCGTTTATGACGAATAAAAACCAGCCTGCGTGAAATCCAAAACATAGGGGGCAGTGGAATAGTTTACCGAGGCCGCATAGGAATTCCTTGCTTGGTCTTATCCAGTTAAAAATGCTCGCATACACGACAAGAAAAGTCAGGCCGTAGCAGGCGAGGATGAACCATAGTAATTCCATAATGATATCAGCAGCCCTCTGGAACTAAAAAGTAATAACCGTTCTCTGTAAACTCGGATCTATTCTTAATCTCGATGTCTCCCTCGCCACCTTGCCCGGTTCCCATAAAGCCAGGGAAGGCCGTAACAAGGGAAAGAACAGGCTTTCCGGCTGCTGTGCCAATAGAGGGTGCGATGACGGAGAGTTTATCTGTAACTTGGCCGGGATCTTGACCTTCCTTCCTAATCTTAACCAAAGTTCCATCATTCATTTTATAGTCTTCGAAGCCTGCGATCTCTTCGGGTGTCGCTTTCACCAAGCGCTCCATACCAAGGCCCTCGATGCCTGTAGACACGGCCAGTGAAACGCCGCCTTCGGGGGGCATCTGACGGACCACACCTAAAATGGCCTCTTTAACTGCGTCGTTGCCTTTTAAGAACAACGAACCTGGGAAACACTTGTCCTGGTGGCGCTCAGCAATGTGAGAGACCCCCGACATAAGAAAGTATTTATCTCCCATGTCATAGACAGTTTCTTCACTAGCGGTGACATTACCCTTGAGATACTGGTTGCCGTCTATAATGGCTTGTATTTCTTCATAAGGGCCCTCAGCTTCATTCACAAACTGATTCCACCTTTCTAAGATTAATTTCATATTCTAACTCCTGTTACCAAGTATAACTCTGCCAGTAAGGACCATAGTTGTAGCCAGGGCGAATAGAACCCTTAACCTCGTCGTGTGGAACCTCACCGAGTTCTGTTGATTCTTCTTCGTCTGGCTCGACAAAGTGATCTGTTTCCATTTCGTCAAACTTTTCCATGAATTCAAAGTATGGACGCTCTTCGTCGATCCATTTGGAAAGATTTATTATGGCCATATTTATAACGTTTAGTTCTTCGGAACTCATTAGTTGGCCTTCCATCGCGCCATACACTGAGCCACCTTGAACAGAATCGGGCTCAACAAGGCCTTTTTGAACGAGGAACCTAAAAAGTCGGTCCTGTGCTCCGTAGACCAGTTCCGACATAATGTCTTTCGCTATCACCAAGACCTTCTTCTTTTCTTTCATAATGATAATATCAATGTCGGCGTGATCGGAAATGTAGTAGTCGCCATTAATGGATCTTCTGATTTGAAGCTCCACGCTTGTGACTGGCGTAGGCGGTGGTGGGGCCGTCGACAGTTCTGGTTCTGCGGAGCCAACTGTTATGTTAATGGCCATTAGTCAGAGCACTCCTTTATAAGTTTCTGGACCTGCATTATCTTTTCTATCATTTGGGGGTCGATCTTCTTTGTTTGAAACTTTCCCAGTACTTCTTTTATTCCGTTTAGTTTATTTATGAGGTCCGCGTCCTCTTTGAACACCTCGTTCTCGTGGAGGCTGGTTACCTGCTCTTTGAGGCGAATTATTTCTTCGTTTACATAAACTTTAAACTCTACACCGTTGTCGCTAAAAGACACTATATATTGGCCTAGAAGTTCTTTCTGTTCTTTTAGGAGTTCCCCATCATATTTCTTATTAAAGTTTTCTATAACCGTCTTGAAAACCAACTTATCAACGTGGGGCATTTCTTTTGCCTTGTTAATTTTTCCTGGCTTGGCAACCATAGCGCCGATTAGTGCTCTTTCAAGGAGAACGCGCTCTTTGACCGATACTTTGTCGGAAAACAGTTGTGATATGGTGGCCAAGTATTTATAGTTTGGGACAAAGTTATTAAAGGCTTGCTTCCCGGCGCATCTGTTCATCTTGTTGATCATTCTGCTTTGCGCTTCAAATATCTTTTTCTGATCTAACTTGTTGTGTTGTTTTTTTGTCTCGGCTATTAAACGCTCGGCGGTATAAACATCGACATGCTTCGTCTCGTATAAGGACTTGATTAGGTCCAGTTCCACACGAAGAATAGTATTGGGGGCAAAGTGTTCCTTTACCATGGAAACTAAAGTATTCTTTCGCTTGACATCTTTGTTGATCACTGCTTTGGTTATTTCTTTCACCAAAGCCTCATATAAAAATGCTGTATTCCTCTTCTTATTATGCTTTAGTTTCATTGTTTGCCTCCGCTGATTTTTCCAAACTTTCTATGAGATTTTTAACTTCCCAACTGATATCGTGTATCTTTTCTTCCTCAACCAGAAAGCCGTCTCTGTAATTAGTTTCTTGGCCCTCAAACATCCCCTTTGCTAGTTCGCCGAGGCCGCCAAAACCTGTCATACCCGGAACGTACTTTCTCTTATCCGACCAATTGGCGCTTGTTCTAGCAGCAATGTGCCTTTCATATGGGCCCTCCCGGCGGCGACGGTCGCGATTATCTTTAACTGCATAGTGTTTTTTGCCTTTAGCTTGGCGTTCCATGCTCTTTTGTGTAGGCGCGTCTTCTCTACGTCCAGGGGCCGCGAGGAGGACATCCTCGTCCCCACCCGGGTCCTCAACGGCCGTTTCAGCTTCATCGCCACCAAGGTCACCACCGAGGTCTTCACCACCGAGGTCATCCCCGAGTTCACCACCGAGGTCATCCCCAAGATCCCCGCCAAGATCACCACCACCCAGCCCGCCGGCTGCTTCCTCCTGCATTGCTTCGGCCACCGCAGCAAGCTGGGCGTCAAACTTGCGATCGTAGAAGATCTCGCGCTGGTTACGGAGGAATTCTTCGTGAGACATATTGAATAGATGCTCGGCAACCCAACGACGGGAGAAGAAGCCTTCTGTGGCTGCACCGGCAACTGCAAACTTCTTGTCCCAGTGTTCCAGCTCTTGGAGTTCTGATATCTTGGAGGGATTATTAAGGGCCAAAGAGAAACTCAACAGGTCGTCCCCCTTGAAGCCTATTGTATAAAGATGGATAATGCCAATCTTTTCCAGCTCTGAAACCACAGAACGTTGGAGCCTTTGGATTGTACGAGCAAACCGAATATCCTTCTGTGCGAGGGTTGTTTTATCTTCATCGGCGCCTTCGCCATTGGATAAATAAGACGCGGGGATTTTGAGAGCAGAGAATAACTTGTCGCGGAGATATTTAACATCATCGATATCACTTGCGTGGGCGCCGCCGGCAAGAGAAGTAATATCGGTCTTCGAATCGCCGCGAACAGGAATATAAAAGTCTTCTTCCACGGAAAGCGGGTTATAACGAAGATCAACCCGGCCGGTGGCGTCGTCGACAATAGTGTTCTTCTTCATAGAGGCGATGACTTTTTGCATATATTGTTCGACTTCGTTGGGAGGAATCTGACCAACATCAACCTTGATGACGCGCCGGTCAGGCGAACGGACAATACGATACGCCATCATAGCGTCTTCCAGCAAAATCAACTGACGGAAGGTGCGCCGGGCTGGCTCAAGGACGGAAGTGCCATATGGGGCATACTTATCGTTGCCAAGAATACGAAAATGGCCAACCTGCCAGTTCTCAAGGGTCATACCAGCGGTATTCCATTGGTACTGGATGTAGTTTGGGTTCGTCTCGTCTTCGCCTTCTAGACGCTCCACTTCACTAGACGGCATGCCGATACCGGTCTTAATACCAAACTTTTCATCGATATCCAAATATAAAAAGAAGTCTCCATACTTGCACATTGAACGGCACCAACCAAATAGGTTGTGGTCAATATTTAAAATGTTGTGGTAAAGAGAATCAAGGACGGCCTTTATTTCTTCGTTCGAACATTTAATGTTTAGCATCGGCTGTAACGAAGAATGTGTCGTCATCTCGTCAGCGTAGATGTCAAGGGCCGAGGCTATTTCCGGTGTATACTCCATTTGTTCGAAATCAACATAACGCTCGGCGCGGTTATGCTGATTCATTATGGCTAACTGGAGGTTGTAGGCGTTCTTTGACCGGGCGGTCTTGAAAGACTGTCCACTGGCAGAGGTGAAGCGGCTGGCGAACTTATCGAGCTGATACCTACGGAGGCGCCGGCCCGTCTGCGAGCGCCGATTAATCAGGGGTCCAGAAAATATTCTGGTTAGAGCTTTAAAAAGTTCTGAGCGGGGGTTTCTTGGGTTTCTATCTTGGTTTGCCATTTATCTATCCCTTAATAAGCCAAATAAAATCTTTTTGATCTTGCATTTCTTTCTTAGCCTTGTCGCTCCAAACTCCCTGTCGATGGCCTAGCATCCCGGGAATTGTTGTTTGAAGTTTTCTGGTGTTTAGTTGCATTGCGTTCATCATTGCTTTTTTGTACTCTAGGTCCTTTTTGTTAATCGTAAGTGCTGTATCTCTAACCCAACATGCTATTGCTAAGGCCATAACCAAGTCATCGTGATAGGATCTCATTGCCTGGGCTTTGTTGTTATTCCATATAAAAGTTTTGAACTCGTCTACAAGTCGTGAAGAATATGTAGTAATTAGTTTATTTCGTATGAATTCTTCCATTTTCGCAACGATTAGTGGGCGCGTCTTGGATGAGGTAGTGAAACCAGGAACTGAATTGCCAATGGACTCAGCCTGTAGTTGGTCAACATACTCGTGCGTTCCCTTTACCGAGTGATAAAGGTTCGGGTATTCTCTGTCTCGCAATTTCTCTAGAATTGAAATTCCTAGACTGTTGTTCTCAACCACCAAAAGGCAATTGCCAAACTCTCTGCCTGTGCTATCAAGAGTGGCAGCAAATTCCTCAAGGTTTGGTTTTCCACGATATTCACCTATGATCTCCATAGTCTCTAGTTTAATTATGTGGAAAACAGAAAAATCATGGCCATCTCCTCGGGCAACATCTGCGGTCATAAGATATGTGGCCTCTGGGCTATATTGTTCCCAGAGCCACAGATTGCGATCAAAGCCGGTTCTGTAAGTTGGATCCTTGATACACTGAACCAGTCTTTCCAAATCTTCAGAATGTATAACTGTTTCGCCAGAAGCATTGAAGTTGCATTCTAATTCCTGCGCGATTTGACGATAAGACATATTTCTTGTCTCTTTCTCAAACCAAGCTTTGTCTCTTTCGGGGTGCTTATCCCACGGCAGAACTGTCGGGTGGAAATCGTTTACATTTTGTTCTGCTTCAATGTATGTTTTATGGAACCAGTTACCAACACCATTTGGGGTTGAGAGGGCAATACAACGACCACCCGTTGATAGTGTAGGATACAGGCCGGTCCAGAGGTCATCCAGGTTCTCAACGTGCGCGGCTTCGTCAATAACAAGGAGAGACAAGGCTTCTGAACGGCCGGCATCGCCGGATGAGGTAGAAGCCTTAACTTCCGATCCGTTTGTTAATACAAAAGAAGTCCGGTTATCAATCTTGATCTCTGCTATCTTGAGCCAAGGGGGAACATTTAACATAATGCTCTTCACTTTCTTGACTAGGTTGGCCGCGGTCTGGAACTTTGTGGCGATGACCAAGACATTCTTGTCGCGGTAAAACAATAATAGCCACACAATGTATGCGGCCGTGATGGTGGATATTCCTAACTGTCGTGCTTTGAGGATGACATTAAAACGATAGTCGTTAAAGTCTATTAACAAGTCATCTTGGAAGGGATAGGTTTTAAAAGGAATGAGACCTTTTAGGGGGTGGGAGATCCTAGCATAGTTGTTTATAAAGTATGCCGGGTCTTTTCCACACTTAACTATCTCTTTGACAGTTTCTTTTTTGGTCAGCCGCGGTGGCATTACTCAGCCTTGTACGGACTATGTATATCCTTTCTGGCCTTTACTTTCCCCTTTCCGGTGTACACGGGCTGGCCGGCTGTGGGGGACTTGCGCTTATCATTTTTAGCGCTCTTATTGCCGGCGTCCTGATCTAGAAACTTACGAAAATTATCCTCCAAGCGATCTTCTGACTCAGTGTTAACACCTTCGGAGTCTATGCCCCCAATGTCATAATAGCGCTTGGCCTGGACCCAAGTTCTAACACGGGAAGTGTTCTGGACGATGGCGTCTAGTTCACCGGTGGGACTAAGGGAAAGCGCGCTTCCTGTGATTTTCTTGTATTCTTTCTTAATAAATTTTGCGATATCGTTTATCATCTGCTCCAAGTCGCTCTCAAAGCCCTTAGCATGAACATCCTTAAGCTTCAACTCGGAATGATAGTGAATACAGAGTTGATTTCCTCCATGGAAAGAAACCTTGAAGCCATCCATAACACGAGAATCAATAAGTGGATCGCCCTCTTCTCTCTTGAGGCCGACCTTGATGGGCTCGCCCTTGTCATCTAGGGCTCCGTCGTGAGTGTTCGCCATGACCTGTGAGATACCTCTTACAATTTCCATAGTGGTAGCCATTTTACTTATTCTCCTTGAGATATTTTTCAATCTCTTGCGTTACCATTTCTTTAATTCCGGTTGGGGCTGGTGCGGTCGGGATTGAAGCCTTGCCGGCGCTGGGTGTGAAAGCGCGCTCGGGCGTAGTGTAATATACCATCGCCTTCATGTGCTTTTCTATTTGTTTTAGGGTGTTAAGAATCTGCTCATCTGTCGAGGGCCCTATTTTGTCTGTAAGTTTTTCGTCAATCATTATTAGGCCTCCAACCTTTTTCCCAGCGTTCTTCCCTGTCATCAACCCATTGTATATAGCAATTATAACAACAATCAAATTTATTCATGAAAACATCGTCTTTGATTTTAAAAGAATATGTTTTACAAACGGGACAAACCCTCCTGGTAGTTTCTTTATTAAGTAGTTTTTTGGATATTAAAAAGCCGTCTTGTTCTACTTTATCGTCCTTTTCCTCATTTAGTCGTTCTTTCTTGGCCAACTTCTTTAGTTGTTCCTGGTATTCTTTCTCTTTTTCGTCGTTCCAGTATTTGCGAGGGTTCTCTATGGCCTCCGGGCCGTACTTCTTTGCGATGGCCTTCTCAAACTTGGCTATATCGTTTAGGTCTAGTTTCTTCTTCATTGTATCTTCGCTATGTAGTGAGATCCAAAGCCGATCCCAAAGCCAACGGCCACGCTGGTTACGACGAGGGCTGGGACATTTAGTTTCTTGTTCTTCTTGATAATATCCCGGAGTTCTTCGATTTCTTTGTCTCTCGTATCCATCTCTATTTGACAACGGGCCTGTGTCTCGTCCAAAGTTATTTGTATATTCATTATAACCAGTTCAGAATCAAGTGTCAACCTTTCTTTTTCAAAATCACAAAGTTTTTGTTGCTCTTGTTCCAAGAACTCTTTCCAAGTGAGGAGCCTAGCTGTGGCCTCGTCGTCAAAACAAGTGGCCTCGAAAGGAGCTTTTGCGCCTTTGGGCAAGAGGGTGAACTTGCCGTCGCCAGCGTAGGCGGGGGCGCACAAAACTAAACCCACGGTTAATATTTGTGTAATCCTACCTAACATGCTCGAAACCAAACTTTGATTCTATCTCTCTGACTAACTGCTCGGGGTTGTCACGGCGGAGTGCGATATACTCTTCCACCTTTTCTTCTTTGGCTAATGCCATCTCTTCCTTGAAGTCTAAATACTGCGACTCCAAAATGAAAACCTTTTCTTTGTATTCTTTTAAGGCGGCTTCTTTTCTTTCTGTCTCTCGTTGGTAGCTTTCTTTGAGTTCTTTTATTCTCGTCTCGTAGCTCTCCACCGAAGCGTCGTATGCGTTCACGAGGCCTCTATGATCTTGCCACCAAAAGAAAGAGACCACGAATAGCAAAACTGCTATTGTGATCCCCTTCCAATATTTGCCTAGAAATGCTAAAGCTGCATTCATCAAGCACCCTTGACTTTGGCGATGGCGTCAATAACTGACTGACCGCCGATGTAAAGCGCGCTGATCATAACCCAGTCTCCACTCGACAAAAATCCATATGCGGCAAGGGCTGATGCTGTGGCCCACACAAGTAGCTTGCGTGAGACTAACTTTTCTAAACCTTTATCTATTGCTCCTCTTACCATTTTCATTGTCCCTCCTTTGTTAGTTTCATAGTTCTACATCTTCATAATATATTCAGTATATGTCTTGGAAACCTCTTCTGGTGTTCTCTCTCTTTCAAGTTTGTCGTTAAAATAGTTAGCAACCATCCATCGAACCCAGTTTGGTCCTAGATCCTCTTTTACGAAAGACTCCAAGTCATAGCCCATTAAGGTTGGATAGCTTTCTTTGCCTTGGTTTTTCTCATAGGATTCATCAAGAAAGGCATATACCTCATCAATGTTACTCGTATAGGGCTCTTTCTCATACCCCTTCGGCATAACCCAAGGGCGCTCCGGTTCTTCTTCTCGGAGCAGTGCTCCTCCAGATGAGGATAGTGCCTCTAACTCTTCCTTGATGATGCGTTTTAGTTGTGTTTTTGTTAGTTTCATATTAAATACCACCTGTTATTTTGAGTGCGTCAGCCAATCCACTGGCTGCTCGGCCTACTGGCTCAAGAATCGCTTCTTCTATTCCGGCACCTTCCATACTTAGCAATAACTGGAGGACCTCTTCATGCATCTCTCTCATCTTCGCAAAGAGCACACCGGGTCCGGATGACGTAAGTGCCTGCTCCCAGCCTTCATTTAACTCTTCCTTTATAATGCGTTTTAGTTGGGACTTGGTGAGTTTCATTGTGTTATCTCCGGTCGATTCTGTGTACCCCCTTGGCCAGGACTGAGTTTAATCAGTGCCTCGCCGAAGCGATTGATTATGTGAAAAAGGGTTCCTGTGGTGTCTTCTTCTGCTTCGAGCATTTTAATGGCGTTTTCAACAATTTGCCCGAGGAGTTCTAAGTGCTCATAGCCCAAGAGCATGCCAATAGCGTCTTGGATATCGACCTCTGGTCCACCTGGGAGTTTTGTCTCGACGACGTTCTCAAGCTCTTCTTTTATAATGCGTTTTAGTTGGGACTTTGTGAGTTTCATTTTATCTCCTCGGGGAGTGTTACTCTTCCCGTCAATTTCTTTCTTGAGCCGGGGAATGGCTCTTGCATAAACTCTTCTCTTTCGATGTCGCTGGGGCTGTATATACCAGGCTGGACCACATCTATCGCGTATGTTAGGAACTTAATTGCTCCATCATCTCCATATTTTCGTTGCAGCTCGCGGCCGAGTTTCTCAGCCGCATGTCCTATCTCAAGTTCCAGTGTTGCATCTTCGTAAACTTCCTTGATAATGCGTTTTAGTTGGGACTTTGTTATTTTCATTATTCATATCTCCTATTTTTATACGCCTACTGCGCCCTTCAACCAGATACCAACCTCGCCGCCCTTGACGGCCGCCAACGCACTCTCTAAAGCCGCCAACGGAACCTCAGCATGCTCGGCTGCATGAGCAGCGCCAACACCAGAGGCCACAGCAAGAGTCGCAATTAGTAAATAATACATAGCTGTCCCAACTCTCTTTGCATCTTCGCCTTCAAGTCTAAAAACTTTTTCCGCAATCGTCGTGAATACACTTACATATTTATGATGCAAGGCTTCTCCCTTTTTTTCCATCCAATCAGCAAAAGCTTTTACCCCTTCGGATTTAGAACCACCCGTACTGAGCTTTTTGATTCCAACATTAACAAGTCGGGCCGCTCCACTTACCATTTTCATTATTGCGGGCACAACAAGAGCAACACTAGCCGCCGTTAGAATACCAACAGCTTCTTCTAGTTCCCCTTCTTTGCCTTTTTCACCCCCTTTCAGAGCCATCTGGGCTTGCTTTCCGAAAGTTGATACAAGATCATCTATACCTTGCTCAATCCCTTCCGTGAGCAGCCGCTCGACGAGAAGTGTGTGTTCAAGCTCTTCCTT